>VOFG01003971.1_pt1 | contig 59140 bp, 104 predicted proteins | sample 5384171 | NCBI WGS metagenome assembly VOFG01 (sample SAMN12384726, study PRJNA508395) | human gut metagenome | isolation source: healthy gut F | host: Homo sapiens
AGGAACGGAAGGAATGCACGCCTGGGAAAAGCGTGTGAGTGTGGGACTTTTTCGATGCCTCTTTAGGGACGGCCGCAGGAAGGAAGCTCTGATAGCGTGCGAACACCCCACCGGCTGGGCCGGTGGGGTGTTCGCATTCAGCGGGCGCACTGGCGTTAAGACTTGGAACGGGACCGCCGCACCAGGGAGAGGATGCCGGCGATCACCCCCAGAACACCCCGGCCACCGGCCAGACCACCCAGGTGATGTGCCAGTCCCCGGAGAGTGGAAGCTCCAGGCCAGGTAGACGGCGGTGACGGCGCACCAGATGGTGCTCACCGCCTCGTTGCGCTGGTCCTCCAGCTTCCTGCCCCGGCGGTAGTCCCCCCTCCTCCAGGAGGAGTTGGAAGGCCCCGAAGAGGGTGCATGTCTTGACCAGGAGAAAGACCCCGGCTGCCACCAGCAGCAGGAGCAGGTCCACCGCGGCGATCAGGAGCATCCCATCCTCCACCACGGCGGCGGCCACGAACAGAGGCACGGCGGCCAGGATGCACAGCCCCACCCCCAGGATCAGCAGGCGGGTGTGCTGCCCTTCGTACAGGGCCTTCTCCTTCTCCACCATGCCGGTGACGCCGTAGATGGCTCCACCGGCTCGTGCTCCCAGGCCTCGTAGGGCTCCATCCGCCGGCCGTAGGAGAGAAAGAGGGCCACCGCCCCGGCGATGATCAGCAGGAGGATGGCGGTCCCCACGCCCCCGGCCAGGTTCTCCGGGATGCGGTAGCCCCCTCGTAGTCGGACAGGCCCCCAGCAAAATCAGCACCGTGGGGGAGAGGATGCACAGAGCCACCCCCAGGGCCAAGCGCCCCGCCTGGACCCGGACGGTGGCCAGGTAGTCGTGGACCATTTCCAGGGTGAGGGTGCGGACGGGCAGGGGCGCTTCCTCCGGGGCCTCCGAGGGCGAGGGCAGCTCCCCGGGGAGGGCGTCGGCCAGGTCGATCTCATCTTTCAATAAGGTGTCGGTGCTCACGTCAAAGAGCTGGCTGAGTTTGAGGATCTTGTCCAGGTCGGGGATGGAGGCGGCGCTCTCCCGCTTGGACACCGCTTGGCGGGACACCCCAGTTTACCTACCAGCTCCTCCTGGGACCAGCCGCTGCGCTTGCGCAGTTCGGTAATCTTATCGGCCAAAATCATGGTTTGGGTCCTCCTTGTGTCGGGCACGGCGGCCCTGGTTTTCTGCCCTTACCTTAGCAGAATCCCCGGTTGCAGGCCACCAAGCGGGGCTGGAATGTTGTCAACCGGCGGTTGCATGGTGGATTTCCCAGGTTACGATAGCATGTTTTCCCCGGAATGTCGGGGGACACCCCATTGGTGGTAGGGTGTGAAAAGTTGCCCACAACTAACCAAAACACCCTAAAAAACTTTGCACTTTGGCAAAGTTTTTTTGCTTGTAATTTGGGGGCAAAGGGTGGTACACTGCAACCGACAATTTAATAATGGGAGATGCTATTTTGTTGTAACGCCGCAGATACCCCTGCGGCGGAAGGAGAAGTTCATGAAAAAACGCATTTTCGCACTTTTCCTGTCGGCCCTGCTTCTGGTCACTGTACTCTGCGCCTGCGGGAGACGAGAGCCAAAGTGAAGTAGGCGGCACCGGCAGCGACGGAACAAGCACTTCCGGCGAGGCAGTCACCGGCGGCGAGCTGGTGGTTGGCATCTCGCAAGACCTGGGAGACAGTCTTGACCCGTATCAGATGACGGCAGCAGGAACCAGAGAGGTCTTATTCAACGTCTACGAGGGCTTGGTGAAGCCCACCTCCACGGGGGAGTATGTCCCCGCCGTGGCCTCGGACAGTACAGTGTCTGAGGATGGCCTCACCTACACCTTCCCCTGCGGGAGGGCGTCCTCTTCCACAATGGGGAAGAGGTCACCACCGATGACGTGATTTATTCCTTTGAAACCTGCGCCGAGACCACGGTGGACACCGCCCTGGCCGCGGCGCTTTCTGCTGTAGAAAGTGTAACTGCCGACGGCAATACCATCACCGTCACCCTGTCCGAGGCCAACCCCGACTTCCTCAGCTATGTGGGCATGGTGTACATCGTCCCCGACGATTACACCGACCAGGCCACCGCCCCCGTGGGCACCGGGCCCTTCCGGTTCGTGTCCCGGTCGGTGCAGCAGAACCTGGTGATGGAGAAGTTTGCCGACTACTGGGGCGAGGGGGCTTCCCTGGACAAGGTGACCTTCCAGATCTTTGAGGACTCCAACGCCCTGATGTCTGCCCTGTCGGCAGAGTCGGTGGACATGGCCGTCCACCTGACCATCGACCAGGTGAACACCATCGGCGAGGGACCTACAAGACCCTGGAGGTACCATGAATCTGGTGCAGGCCCTGTACCTCAACAACAACGTGGAGCCCTTCAACAATGAGCAGGTCCGCCAGGCCCTGTGCTATGCCATCGACGTGGACGAGATCATGGAACTCACCGCCGAGGGCCACGGCACCAAGGTGGGCACCTCCATCTACCCCGCCTTCACCAAGTACTACGATGAGAGCCTCAACGACGCCTACCCCTATGACACGGAGAAGGCCAAGGAGCTGCTCACCCAGGCGGGCTATCCCGACGGGTTCTCCATGACCATCACCGTCCCCTCAACTACACCCCCCCATGAACGTGGCGGAGGTCATTGTGGAGCAGCTGTCCCGGGTGGGCATCACGGCCACCATCAACCCCGTGGAGTGGGAGACCTGGCTGTCCGAGACCTACATGGGCCGGGACTTTGAGAGCACCGTGGTGGGCTTTGACGCCTCCAACCTCAGCGCCGGGGCCCTGCTCAACCGCTGGGTGAGCACCGACAGGAACAACATGATCAACCTACAACAACCCTGAGTACGATTCCTCATGGCCCAGGCGGCAGCCACCACCGACGATGCCCAGCAGACCGACCTGTATAAGCAGGCGGCTGCCCCTGCTGTCCGAGACGGCGGCCAACGTCTACATCCAGGACCTGCCGGACTTCGTGCTCCTGAAGTCCAACCTGGAGGGGTACCAGTTCTACCCCTGTATGTGATGGATCTGTCCACGGTCCACTACGTCCAGTAATCCCTAGCCACAGCGCCGGGGGGAGCTGAGAGCCCAAGAGAAAGAAAAGGAGGGCGGGAAGATGAAATTCATTCTGCGCAAGATCCTCACTCTCATTATTACATTGTTCATCGTTTCTCTTCTCGCCTTCCTGGCTTTCCAGGTGATTCCCGGCTCCCCCGCCACCAGTATGCTGGGCACCAACGCCACCCGGAAACCGTGGCGGAGTTGGAGGCGGAACTGGGGTTGACGACCCCGTTCTGGTCCGCTATGCCCGCTGGGTGGGGGATTTTGTCCAGGGTGACTGGGGCACCAGCTACAGCTACAGCCTTCCGGTGAAGGACATGGTGCTGGAAAAACTCCCCGCCACGGCCACCTTGGTGCTTTTGGGCTTTGCCATTACGGTGGCGGCGTCCTTCCCCATCGGCATTGCCACGGCCAAACGGGCCGGCGGCAAGCTGGATCGGGCCATCACGGTGTTCAACCAGGTGTGCATGTCCATCCCGCCGGTGTTTGTGGGAATCCTGCTGTGCTTCGTGTTCGGCATCACCTTGCGGGTGTTTGTCCCGGGCAGGTTCGTCACCTTTGGGGAGGATCCGGGGGCTTTCTGCTCTACATGCTCTTCCCTGCCCTGGCGGTGGCCCTGTCCCGGATTGCTATGACGGTGAAGATGCTCCGCTCCTCCATCCTGGATGAGATGGAGAAGGACTACATCCGCACCGCCTTCAGCCGGGGCTGGACCCGGGTGGACGCCCTGAAAAAGCACGCCCTGCGCAACGCCATCATCCCCGTGATCGCCTTTTTGGGGGGTCACCGCCGCCGAACTGGTGGCGGGGAGCATTGTGGTGGAGCAGGTCTTTGCCGGGCCTGGCCTGGGGCAGCTGCTGCTGTCCTCCATCGGCAGCCGGGACTTCCCGGTGGCCCAGGCGGTGGTCATTCTGCTGGCGACCTGGGTGGTGGTGGTGAACTTCATTGCCGATGTGCTGTATCAGTATATGGATCCGAGAATCCGGATAAGATAAAGAATTTTGGGAGGAGCCCGGAAGGTTGGCGCTTCGTTCGGAAGGGCAGTGTCGGGGGTGTCGGGTGTTCTGCCTGGCCCGTTGCTCCTCCCAAAATTGAGAGATGCACCTGAACCGCAATTTAAGAAGTAAGACTCGGGTGAGAGGATGTTTTTAGTATGGAGCCGGTCAAAAACATGATTTCATTTTCTTTCCCCGCCTGCGGGCGGGGAAATCCCCTGCGAGGCTTGCCCTACCGGGGCGAGGGGCGTTGGAAGGAAAGGCTGGTGGGGCCCTGTGGGTTTTTGCGGGCTGCAGCCCGGACCTGCTGGGTTTGCCCTACCGGGCGAGTCGGTTGGACGGTGGGGGCTGTGAGGCCCTGTGGGGTTTGCGGGCTGCCGCCCGGACCTGCTGGGTTTGCCCTGCCGGGCGAGTCCGTTGGACGGTGGGGTGCGTGAGGCCCTGCGGGTTTTTGGTTGTGGCCCTGGGAAGGGGCCGAAGGATTGTGCATTGCGCAGAAGGGAGTGAGACAACGTGCTTTTTGGATCTGTGGTGGAGAAGCGGTTCCCCAGAAGGGGATCATCCGGGGCCGGGGGAAGGCCGGGCCAACTACTTTTTGTGGGCGGGTGGCATCCTCACGGGGTGATGCTGCTGCTCATCCTGGTGGGTTATATGTGGACCCCTACAGCACCACCGAGATGTCCGGGGCGGATAAATTCCTGGGGCCCTGCTTGGCCCATCCTTTGGGGACGGACAACTTCGGCCGGGATCTGCTCTCGCATCATGGAGGGGGCAGGAAGCACGTTCTCCATTGCCTTGTGCGTGGTGCTCATCGGCGGCGTGGTGGGGACCATCATCGGCTGCCTCACCGGTTACTTTGGCGGCGCGGCGGATCTGATCCTCATGCGGGTGTGCGACGCCATCACCGCCTTCCCAGCATTCTGCTGGCGCTGGTGCTCATCACCATCATCGGCCAGGAAGTACCCCCATCATCCTCATCCTGGGGATCCTCTTCATCCCCTCCTTCGCCCGGGTGGTCCGGGGGGGGGTGGCCAAGCAGCGGAACATGAACTATGTGGCGTCCGCCCGGCTCATGGGGCCCAGCCACCTGCGGATCATCTTCCGTCACATCCTGCCCAACACTGTCCAGGTGCTGCTGCCCATCCTGGCGATCGGCTTTAACAACGCGGTGCTGGCCGAGGCCAGCATGAGCTACCTCCTGGGGGGTGGGGGTTCTGCCCCGGACGCCTCCCTGGGGCGGATGCTGGCCGAGGCCCAGACCTACCTGGGCCGGGCGCCCTGGTACGCCCTGTTCGTGGGCCTGGCCATCGTGCTGCTGATCCTGGGGCTGAGCCTGCTCACCGAGGGCCTCCAGCAGAAGCGCCGCAGCTGAGAGAGGGGACGCACCATGCTCTTAGACATTCAAGACCTCTACGTCCGCTTCCGCAATGCCCCGCCGGGGAAGGAAGCGGTGAAGGGCATCTCCCTGGACATGCGGGAAGGGGGAGATCCTGGGCCTGGTGGGGGAGTCCGGCAGCGGCAAGACGGTCACCGCCATGGCCTTGGCGGGGCTGCTGAGCAACGCCAAGACGGAACTCTCCGGCCAGATCTTCTTCCGGGGATGGACCTGCTCCAAGCCTCCCGGGGAGACCGTCCGGGCCCTCCGGGGCAGGAGATCGCCGTGGTCTTTCAGGAGCCCATGACCTCCATGGACCCGGTGATGCCCATCGGCCCCCAGGTGGAAGAGGCCCTGATGGTCCACACCAAGCTGGGCCCGGCCCAGCGGCGGAGAAGGCCCCTGCAGGCCATGGCCGACGCGGAACTGCCGGAGCCGGCGGTGCTCTATGGCAAGTACCCCCACGAACTGTCCGGCGGGATGCTCCAGCGGGCCATGGTGGCCGCGGCCATCATCTCGGAGCCCAAACTCCTCATCTGTGACGAGCCCACCACCGCCCTGGACGTGACCATCCAGGAGGGCATCCTGAACCTGCTGAAAAAGATCAACCGGGAGAAGGGGACGGGGATCCTCTTCATCTCCCACAACCTCCATGTGGTGCGCAAGCTGTGCACCCGGGTGGCGGTGATGTGCAAAGGCCAGCTGCTGGAGGAGGGGCCGGTGGACCAGGTGTTCTTCCACCCCCAGGCGGACTACACCAAGGGCCTCATCGCGGCCATCCCCACCAGACGGAAACAGGGGGTAAGGACCATGGAACCCATCCTGGAGATCCGAAATCTCAACAGCTTTTACCACCAGGGCGGGGGCGCCTTCTCCAAGAAGCGCACCGTCCAGGTGCTGAAAAACGTCAACGTCACCCTGGGCCAGGGGGGAGGTTCTGGGCCTGGTGGGGGAGTCCGGCAGCGGCAAGTCCACCCTGGCCAAGTCCATCCTGGGCATGACCGAGTACCAGGGGAGATCATCCACCACTCCCGGCGGCCCCAGATGATCTTTCAGGACCCCTACTCCTCGCTCAACCCCGCCTTCTCCATCCGGCGGATCGTGGAGGAACCCCTGCGCATTTTTTGGCAAGTACCCCGCTGCGGAGATCCGCCGCCGGGCGGAGGGAGATGCTCTGCGACGTGGGGCTGGACCCGGAGTTCACGACCGGAAGCCCGGCCAGCTCTCCGGCGGGCAGCGGCAGCGGTGTCCATCGCCGCGGCCATGATTGTCCGGCCCAAACTGGTGATTCTGGACGAGGCGGTCTCCGCCCTGGACGTGACCATTCAGGACCAGATCCTGGACCTGCTGATGAAGCTGCGGCAGGAGTTTGACCTGAGCTACCTCTTCATCTCACACGACCTCAACGTCATCTACCAGTGCTGTGACCGGGTCATCGTCATGCAGAAGGGGAGATCGTGGAGGAGAACACCGTGGACGGCATCTTCGACCACCCGGTGCACCCCTACACCAAGCAGCTGCTGCGGGCCGCGGAGTGACGGCGGCTTCCAGGGGGCCTGTGCCCCGGCGGTTCCAGCGATTCTGTTTGCAGCCTTCCCGGCCCCAGGTCCCATGTCGGCCTGGGGCCGGTTTTCGTAGGGCGGGCAGGGAAATCCCCCGGCCAGACGAAAACACGTCTTGCCAAGTGCCCCGCCCTTGCAGTAAGATAGACAGCAAGAACCCCCAGAAAACCTACCGCAAGACCCCGCAAGGTCCCAACGTTTCCCCGAGGTGATTTCCCATGGCTTCCCCCTCCCCTGCCAAGTCTTTGAAGGTTTGGCTGATTGTGATTCTAGGCATCGCCGCCGTGTGCGTGGTGGCGATGGTCCTCCTGTATGGCCAGCGGCAGACCGGCGGGATGGTCCAGATCACCCAAAAACGGAACCGTGGTGGGGACCTATCCCCTGGACCAGGACACCACCCTCCGTGTGGACAGTGACAACGGCGGCTATAACCTGGTGGTCATTGAAAACCACACCGTCCGGGTGGCCGAAGCCAGCTGCCCGGACCAGGTCTGCGTCCGCCACGGGGCCACGGACCAGACGGCCGATCCCATCGCCTGCCTGCCCAACGGCCTGGTGGTGGAGGTGGTGGCCAACCCCCAGACCTCCCAGCTGGACGGGTGACTTAAGTATGAACGTCAAAAAACTCACCACCATGGCCATGCTGACGGCCATCTCCATGATCGTCTTTCTCATCGAGGCGCAGATCCCACTGCCCATCGCCATCCCCGGGGTGAAACTGGGGGGTGGCCAACGTGATCACCCTCTTTGCCATCTGGACCCTGGGTAGAAGCGGGAGGCCAGGGTCATCCTGCTGATACGGATCGTCCTGGGAAACTTGATCGTAGGCAGCGTGATGGCCATGCTCTACAGCCTGGCCGGGGGCCTGCTGTGCTGGGTGATCATGTGCCTGATGAAGCCCATCACCAGCCGGAAGCACATCTGGGTGATGAGCATCTTCGGCGCCATGGGGCACAACGTGGGCCAGCTGGCGGTGGCGATTTTCGTCTCCGGCACGGTGTCCATTGCCATCTATGCCCCGGTGCTGTTCCTGGCGGGGATTGTCACCGGCTTTTTCACCGGCCAGTGCGCCCAGGCCGTGCTGAACCATATGGACAAGCTGCGCAAGTCCGACTGATTGTCACCCGAAAAACGAACTTTGGTTGACAATTGAGGGGCGCCGTGGTATACTCACCTCATCTTTTGCGAAATGAGGTGGGTTTCCCATGCCAGTATCTTCTTCCCACACCAAAGTGCTGTCCCTGACCTATGTGGCCCTGATGGCGGCCCTGATGGCGGTTTGCGCTTGGATCACCATTCCGGTGGGCCCGGTGCCCTTTACCATGCAGACCTTTGCCGTTTTTGCGGCCTTGGGCCTCTTAGGGGCAAGCGGGGCACCTTGGCGGTGGTGGTCTACCTCCTGCTGGGGCTGGTGGGGCTGCCGGTGTTTGCCGGGTTTTCCAGCGGAGCGGCCGCTCTGCTGGGGCCCACGGGCGGGTTCCTGCTGGGCTTTCTGGCCTCTGCCCTGGTGTACTGGGGGTGACGGCCAAGTGGGGCAAGTCCCTGCCGGGGATGGCCCTGGCCATGGGGCTGGGCCTGGTGGTGTGCTATGCCTTTGGCACGGTCTGGTTCCTCCTGGTGTACACCGGCGGGGGAGCGCGGCGACCCCTGCTGGGGGCCCTGACCCTGTGCGTGTTCCCCTACATCCTCCCCGACCTGGGGAAGATCGCCCTGGCCCTGGTCCTGACCCGGCGGGTGGGGAAGTACGTGCGCGGATAACATTCCTTTAAAAACGAAAGGAGAGGACCGGCTGTGCAAGTGAAAGACCGCGTCCTGGCTGCCTTGGAGGCCAGCCGGGGCACCTATCTCTCCGGCCAGGCCCTGGCCCAGCAGCTTCAGGTGAGCCGCAACGCCGTGTGGAAGGCCATCTCCCAGCTGCGGGAGAGCGGGTATCCCATCCAAGCGGTCTCCCACCGGGGGTACTGTTTGGATGTGGACAGTCCCCTCCTCTCCCCCAGAGCATCGCCCGGCACCTCACCGTGCCGGGGCTGCAGGTGGAGGTGGCGCAGACGGTGTCCTCCACCAACACCCTCCTGCGCCAGCGGGCGGAGGAAGGGGCGCAGGAAGGGCTGGTGCTGGCGGCGGTGGAGCAGACCATGGCAAGGGGCGGCAGGGCCACAGCTTCTTCTCCCCACCGGACACGGGGCTGTATTTGAGCCTGTTGCTGCGGCCCAAACTCTCCGCCCAGGACGCCTTGCTGCTGACCACCTGCGCCGCGGCGGCGGTGGCCCTGGCCGTGAGGCCTGCGCCGGGGTGGAGGCCCAGATCAAATGGGTCAACGATGTGTTCTGCCGGGGAAAGAAGGTGTGCGGCATCCTCACCGAGGCCGCCCTGGATCTGGAGTCGGGGGCTGCAGTATGCCATTGTGGGCATGGGGTGAACCTCTTCCCCCGGCCGGGGGTTCCCGGCGGACCTGCCCCAGGCCGGGGCGGTGTACACCGCCCGCCCCCAGGGGCTGGAGAGCCGCAGCCAGCTGGCGGGGGGGAGATCCTGAACCAATTCTTCGCCTTCTACCCCCATTTAGAGGAGAAGCCCTTTTTCCAGGCCTACCGGGACCGGTCCCTGGTGCTGGGCCGGGAGGTCACCGTCCTGGAACGGGGCCAGACCCGGACGGCGCTGGCCCTGGACCTGAACCCGGACTTCTCCCTCCAAGTCAGAGAGGCCGACGGGAGGGGAGGCCCTGGCCTCCGGGGAGGTCCGGGTGAAACTGTAAAGGGGTAGGCAGCCTCCCTCTCCATACACGACGGCCGCCACGGAACGGGGGCGGTGGAAAGGAACGTGCTGGGCGCGTTCTTTTTTTGTGGAAACCCAGGGGGAAGGGCAGAAAATCGGGGCGAAAGGGGTCAAATTTCTTTTCACTTGTTCACAGTTTTGCCTTTTTTTGCGGCGACAGATGTGATATAATACCAGAATCATGGGTCACTGTGCCCATTGTTTTACTTTTGAAACACAGCGGGGTCCCCCCCGCTTTTGGAAAGGAACTTCACCATCATGGGTTTTTAACCAAACTGTTTGGCACCAACATGGCCAAGGAAATCAAACGCCTTGAGCCCATCGTCAAGAAGATCGAAGCCTTGGAAGAGGAGTACAAGGGCCTCACCGACGCCCAGCTCCAGGCGAAAACGCCGGAGTTCCAGGAGCGCTATAAGAACGGCGAGTCCCTGGACGACCTGCTCCCCGAGGCCTTTGCCACCTGCCGGGAGGCTGCCTACCGTGTCCTGGGCCTGCGGCCCTACCGGGTGCAGGTGGTGGGCGGCATCGTCCTTCACCAGGGCCGCATCGCCGAGATGAAGACCGGCGAAGGCAAGACCTTGGTGGCCACCCTCCCTGCCTACCTCAACGCCTTGTCCGGGGAAGGGGTGCACATCATCACCGTCAACGACTACCTGGCCAAGCGCGACAGCGACTGGATGGGCAAGGTATACCGCTTCCTGGGCCTTACCGTGGGCCTGGTGATCCACGGGGTGGACCCCGTCGGGAAAAAGGCCGCCTACAACGCCGACATCACCTACGGCACCAACAACGAGTTCGGCTTTGACTACCTGCGGGACAACATGGCCATCTACAAGGCCGAGCTCATGCAGCGGGGCCACGCCTTCGCCATCGTGGACGAGGTGGACTCCATCCTCATCGACGAGGCCCGCACCCCCCTGATCATCTCCGGCATGGGGGAGCAGTCCACCCAGCTGTACACCCTGGCTGACAACTTCGCCTGCTGGGCTCAAACCCCTGGTGAAGGCCACCGTGGACGACAAGGAGCAGGAAGAGGAGGACATCGACGCCGACATACGTGGTCAACGAGAAGGCGGGCCGTCACCCCTCACCGCCCGGGGCATCGCCAAGGCGGAGAAGGCCTTCAACGTGGAGAACCTGGCTGACCCGGAGAACTCCACCCTCTCCCACCACATCAACCAGGCCATCCGCGCCCGGGGCATCATGAAGCGGGACGTGGACTATGTGGTCAAGGACGGTCAGGTCATCATCGTGGACGAGTTTACCGGCCGTCTCATGTATGGCCGCCGGTACAACGAGGGGGGCCTGCACCAGGCCATCGAGGCCAAGGAAGGGGTCACCGTGGCCCGGGAGTCCAAGACGCTGGCCACCATCACCTTCCAGAACTATTTCCGTCTATATAAGAAGCTGTCCGGTATGACCGGTCACCGCCCTCACCGAGGAGGCGGAGTTCAACGGGAGATCTACAAGCTGGACGTGGTGGAGATTCCCACCAACAAGCCCGTGATCCGCCAGGACATGCCCGACGTGGTGTTCAAAACACCACCGGCAAGTTCCACGCCATCGTCCGGCAGATCGTGGAGTGCCACGAGAAGGGCCAGCCTGTGCTGGCGGGCACCACCTCCATCGAAAAAGTCGGAGCTGCTGTCCAAGCTGCTCACCAAGCAGGGCATCAAGCACAACGTCCTCAACGCCAAAAACCACGAGAAGGAAGCCGAGATCGTGGCCCAGGCCGGCAAGTTCGGCGCCGTCACCGTGGCCACCAACATGGCCGGCCGTGGCACCGACATTATGCTGGGGGGCAATGCGGAGTTTTTGGCCAAGAACGACCTGCGGAAGGCCGATGCCTGTCCGACGAGATGATCGCCGAGGCCACCGGCTTTGCCGAGACCGACAACGAGGAGATCCTGGCCGCCCGGAAGATGTTCTCCGAGGCCGAGGCCAAGCATAAGGAGGCCCTGGCCCCTGAGGCGGAGAAGGTCCGCCAGGCACGGCGGCCTGTTCATCCTGGGCACCGAGCGCCACGAGTCCCGCCGCATTGACAACCAGCTCGCGCGGCCGTGCAGGCCGTCAGGGCGACCCCGGCGAGACCCGGTTCTTCCTGTCCCTGGAGGATGACATCATGCGCCTGTTCGGCACCGAGCGGATGCAGAAAATGATGGAGACCCTGAAGATCGACGAGGACACCCCCATTGACGCGAAGATCCTCTCCAACGCCATTGAGAACGCCCAGAAGCAGGTGGAGTCCAAGAACTTCCAGGCCCGGAAGAACACCCTGGAGTACGACGACGTGATGAACGTCCAGCGGGAAATCATCTACAAGCAGCGCCGCCAGGTGCTGGATGGGGGAGAACATGGGTTCCCACATCCGCAACATGCTCCACCGGTGGATCGAGGAGTCCGTCCGAGGCCACCAGGGAGAGCACAAGCACCTCACCGCCGAGAGCTGGCAGCTGGCCACCGAGCCCTTCCGGGGCCTCTTCTTTGGAGCAGTTCCAGTACACCGATGAGGAGCTGGCCGCCAAGAGCACCGATGCCCTGATCACCGAGCTGAGTGACACCGCCCTGGCCGTCTACAACGCCAAGGAGGCGTCCCTGGGCGAGGAGCTCATGCGGGAGCTGGAGCGGGTGCTCATGCTCGGGTGGTGGACGAATACTGGATGGACCAGATCGACGCCATGAACGAGCTGAAGCAGGGCATCGGCCTGGGGGCCCACGCCCAGACCGACCCCGTAGTCGCCTATAAGAAGGAAGGCTTCGAGATGTTCGAGGCCATGGTCCAGGCCATCCAGGAGGAGACCATCCGCCGCATCGTGGTGGCCCGGGTCCAGACCAACGAGGTCCGCCGGGGAGCGGGTGGCCAAGGTCACCGGCGAGTCCGGCGGCAGCGAGGAGCCCCAGAAGAAGGCCCCCGTCCGCAAGACCATTAAGATCGGCCCCAACGACCCCTGCCCCTGCGGCAGCGGCAAGAAATACAAGAAGTGCTGCTACCTGAAGGACAAGGCCGCCCAGTAAGGCTCCGGGGTCTTTGACGCCCCCCTTGTGGGGAGAAAGGTTTGCCCCTATGTCATTTACCCAGCAGACCCACCACGGCGTCACCTTCCACACGGCAGACGCCTTCACCGCCGCCGGCGGGGTGGCCCACGGTTTCGCCACCCGGCTGGGGGGCGTGAGCACGGCTCCTATGCCCAGCTGAACCTGGGCATCACCCGCCCGGACGAGCGGGCGGCGGTCCGGGAGAACTACCACCGCTTCTGCGCCGCCATCGGCGTGGACGAAACCCGCCTGGTGATGACCCACCAGGTCCACGAGGACGGGATCCGGGTGGCCACCGCCGCCGACGTCCTCCCCCGACCTGCTGGACCCCATCGACTACCGGGTGGATGGGCTGGTCACCAATACGCCTGGCCTGGCCCTCACCATCTACTACGCCGACTGCATCCCCGTCCTCCTCTACGACCCGGTGGGGAAGGCCATCGCCGCCGTTCACTCCGGCTGGCGGGGGACCAGCTTGGGCATTGCCCCCAAGGCAGTGGCGAAGATGACTGCCCTCTACGGCACCCGCCCGGAGGACGTTCTGGCCGCCATCGGCCCAGGGATTGGCCCCTGCTGCTTTGAGACCCACGACGATGTCCCCACCGCGTTGGAGGACCGGCTGGGGCTTCGGCGGTCCGGCCCTTCTGCCACCCCCCTGGAACAGGCGGCGGGCAAGTTCACCGTGGACCTCAAGGGCATCATCGCCTGGGAACTGCGCCAGGCGGGGCTGGCCGAGGAACACATCGACACCCTGCCCCTGTGCACCGCCTGCCACCCGGAGCTCTACTGGTCCCACCGAAAGATGGGGGACCAGCAGGGCAACCACGCCGCCATGATCGCCTTGGAGGGCTAATGGCCGGGGTGGGGAGGGTTCCCCGTTTGTACGTTGTTATAAACTGTCAGTTTTTCGTTGTCAAAGGAGTCGAGATCCCCGTGCACAAGCGATTCTTTTCCGAACAAACCAGGTACCTGCCGGCGGCGGAAGGCCCAGCGGCGCCGGGGGAACAGCGGGAGGCCGCCCATGCGGCCCACCCTCTGCGCACCTCCCTGCCCTTCCTGTGCCTGAGCGGCGTGGTGCTGGCTGGCGCCCTTACAGCGGCCTCCTGCACACTGTGTTACCAAGTGGAGGCCCAGGGCCAGACCCTGGCCTTCTTCCAGGACCCAGGCACCTATGACCAGGCGGTGGCCCAGGCGGAGGACCGGGCCTCCCAGATTTTAGAGGCGCCGGTCTCCTGAACCAGGACCTCACCTTGACCACGGCCCTGGCCCCAAGGACCAGATTGAGAGCCTGTCCGGCGTCACCGGTTCCATCCTGGAGAGCATCCCCAGCTGGACCACGTTTACACCCTGACGGTGGACGGCACCACCGTAGGGGTCAACGGGGATGCCGATGTTATCACCCAGGCCCTGAACCTGGTGAAGGAGCACTACACCACCGACGAGACCCGGTCTTTGTACATTGAGAGCCAGGTGGACATCCGCACGAGTACCTCCCCTGCCGGGCAGGAGGAGTCCACCGCTGAGGAGATGGCCCAGACCATGCTGGCCGCCTCCCCCGGACCTTTGACTACACCGTCCAGGAGGGGGACACCTTGGAATCGGTGACCGCCCTCTTCTCCATGACCGAGGAGCGGTTCCGGGCCCTGAACCCCTGACCTCACCTTGACCACGGAGGTCACCTTGGCCTCCAGCCCCTGGAGGAGGAATCTGAGGAGGAGGCCCAGGCCCCCGCTGCCGAGGACCCGGCAGAGGGAGAGGCCGCCGACCAGGCAGCCAAAACGGCGGAGGAGGCGGAAAACGCCACCATCGATTTGGCAGACCTGCTGGGGGACCAGGTGCGCACGCCCCTGGAGGCGGGCACCACCATCACCATTGAACAGAACTGCCCGCTGCTGGTGGTCTCCACCGTGGAGGAGGCCACCGTGACCCGGGAGATTGCCCCCGCCTTGGAGACCCAGGACGATGACACCATGTTCCTGGGCCAAAGCAGCGGGTGATCCAGGAGGGCCAGGCCGGGCAGGCCAACGTCCTGTCCCGGGTGGTGAAGCGGTGCGGCATCCCTGTGGCCAGCAACGACCTCAACGCCGTCACCGTCACCGAGGCCACCCCCCTCATCGTGGGCACAGGCACCAAGGCCATGCCGGAACTGCCGGAAGGCTGCCTCTTCCTCTGGCCGGTCCAGGGGACCATCACCTCGGAGTTCGGCTACCGCTACATTTTTTGGGGGAGACCAACTTCCACCGGGGGCTGGACATCGCCGCCCCGGAGGGAACCGCCATCAACGCCGCCGCCGACGGCACCGTCACCTTCGCCGGAGAGCGGGGGACCTATGGCAACCGGGTGGTCATCACCCACGAAAACGGCTTTGTGACCTACTACGCCCACTGCTCCAAGATCTTGGTGGAGGTGGGGGACGAGGTGACAGGGGACCCCCTGTGGCCGCGGTGGGCTCCACCGGCCGGTCCACCGGCCCCCATTGCCACTTCGAGGTCCGCTATGAACGAGGCCCATCGATCCCCTCTTCTACCTCCCGGGGAGAACAATGCCCCCCGCACCCCCGGTAGACGAGGAGGAACCGGAGGAAGAGACAAATGGAGGAGCCTGCGGAGCCTGAGGTCCCCGCCACCCCAGAGACCCCGGAGACGCCTGCCCTACCGGAGGAACCTGCCCAGCCGGGAGGAGCCCGCAGACAACCCGGCAGACGAAGGCACGCCCCCCTGAAGGGGGAGGGAGAACCGGCCGCCCCCGAGGAGGGGTGACCATCCCCAGGCCGGCGCCCGTTGGGAGTGACCAACGGCCTTGGGACGCGGAGACATCCGCCCTGCCAGGCAGCACCGCCCTTACGGAGGGCGGTATGCGGAAGAACATGACGGAGGAAGATCCCTTCCCCCGAGCCCCCTTCTCTGGGTTTCCAAACCAGGGGAGGGGTTTTGTTATCGGCCCGCTGCCTGCTGGCGGGCGGGGAAGCGAAACGCTCAAGGCCGAAGCCTTGGGAGCGCAGAGGGGGCGGCGGCACCGGGGCCGTCCGCCGGAAGGGGTTATGCCCCCACCCGGGCCAGCAGCACTTTGCCGCCGACCGGGCGAAGAGCCGGGCCCCGGCCAGGGGGCCTCCTCCAAGGTGTTGCCGTGGCTGCCCACCTCCACCAGCAGGGAGCCCTTGGTGAGCTGCTGGTTGGAACCGGGCGGTGCGCAGGGTGATGGGCCGGGCCAGGCCGGGCCAGAGGGAGTTCATCTCCTGCTGGATCTCCATGGCCAGGGCCAGGTGCTCCGTCCAGTCTGGGAAGGTGGCCCCGGCATCGTCGGTGCCCACCAGGGCATGACCTGGGCGGTTTTCACCCCGTCGATTTGCAGGACGGGTTTGTAGACAGTGCCGTCGCTGTCCACCAGGGCGTCCCGGTGGATGTCCAGGACCATTTGGATGGTGGGGTACTGTTCCAGGTAGCCCTCGATCCCCGTCCGGGCGTTGTCGTAGGCGTCGTTGTAGGAGGGGAGTCGTGGGAGGGTTTTGTCGTGGATGACGGCAATGCCCATCTCCTGGAAAATTCGAGCGATCTCATCCCCCACCCGTATGATATTATAGTTGGTGTCTGTGGTGCGGGCCACCCCCGTCTCGGCGTAGGGGTTCTGGCTGTCTTGGGCGTAGGCCTCGGTGGCGTGGGTGTGGACGATGAGCACCTGGGGCCCTGCCTCGGCGGGCTGGAAGGTGAGGAGGACCCGCTCTGGGCCACCGCCTCCAGGTCCACGGTTTTGCTGGTCCGGTTGAAGAGGGAAATCCCCTGGGCGTTCACATACCCCCGTGCCGCCGCCGGAGATGGTTTTCTCCTGGATCTGGTCGGGGGAGACCTGCTGGAGGTCGGCTTCGGCCTCCCCTTCCTCAGGATGGGCCTGGGGGCGGTGTCCCCGGCCCCTGAGGCCCACTGGGCCAGCAGGGGGGAGTCCCCCCAACAGCAGCCGCTGGAGGAGGGGGACGGGCTCGTCCGAACTTGGGGTTTCCTGGGCCGCCGAGGCGGTGGGGATGGCGGCCAGGTTTCCCAGCCAGTCCAGAGGGACCCCGGCGTTGACCGCTGCCATGGCGACCCCGGTCAGGGGCCAGCAGGCAGGCGATGCCCCGCCGGAAAAAGCGGCGGACCTGTCCCCTGGCCTTTCGTGTTTTTCATTGGCATCACACTCCCGTATGCCCTTACCCTATGCGCCCAAGGGCAGATTCAGAACCTACGGAAAGGAGGCGCCCCCATGAAAAAAGCTCTGGTCTTCCTCGCCGGTGCTCTTCCTGCGGGAGGCTTTGCTCCTCTACTTCAGCCGCCGGGTGCCCCAGGCGGCGGCCAGTTTGGCCTACTTCGTGCTGCTGACGGTGTTCCCGGTGCTCATCTGCGTCTCCTATCTGTTAGGCCTGGTGAACATCGATGTGGTGAGCCTCATCGACCAGCTCCAGACGGTGTTCCCGGAGGCGGCCTTGGATGTGGTGGAGAGTTACCTGGTCTACATCTCCTCCCACCAGTCCATTGGTCTGTTCTTTGCAGGGGGCTGGCGGCGGGGTGGTTCTCTGCCGCGGCGGCCTTCCGCACGGTGACCCAGGTGATTGTGGATATGTACGACGAGGTCTCCCAGTCCATGCTGCGGGGTTGGTGTCCAGCATCCTCTTCCCCCTGGCGCTGCTGGTGACGGTGAACCTGTCGGTGATGGTGGTGGTCACCGGCCAGCGAACCCTGGCGGCGGTGGCCCAGCGCCTGCCCTTCCTGTCCCCGGCGGCGGACCTGTGGTCCTGGACCCGCTATGTGCTGCTGTTCTGCATCTTCTTCCTGTTTTGATGGGGTGCTGAACTTGGCGGCCCCCTTCGGCACCCCTCGGCTGCCCATGCTGGTGAGCAGCTTGGTCCCGCCCTGGCGCTGGTGGTGTCTTCGGCGGTGTTCTCCTGGTTCATTGGCCTGTCCACCCGGCTGTCGCTGGTGTATGGGTCGTTGGTGTCTCTGATCATTCTGCTGCTGTGGCTGTACCTGTGCGGGCAGATCCTGTTTTTGGGGATTGTGTTTACCAGTGTGGTATCGGCGGCGAAAAAATAACAGCCCCATTCGGAAAAAAAACGCCCCCAAGTCGGTGCTCGATTTGGGGGGCGTAAGGGTTTATCCTCTGGATTTTTGGATGGGCTATGGTATAATGTATCATTACTATGGTATTCTTGCCCTCGTTGCACTTGGGGCAGCGGGTACAGGTGGTGTTGCTATGCGTCAGCAGTCGTTTCAAAAAGCGCTCTCCAAAATGACAGGGAGACAGGCTTCCGCCTTTTCTTTTGTGGCCAGCCTGCTGTTTGCCGGGCTCACGGCCTGCTACAACCGCTGGCTGTGCCTGGCAGAATTGGTGCTGGTGCTGATCCTCTACCTCTACTTCCAGACGGGCATCACCCGGCGGAAGAAGGAGGATCATGGTCTACCTGGACCACATGACCAGCGGGTGGATGCCGCCTCCCCGGCGGACCATGATCACCTCCCCCCTGCCCATTGTGATTTTCCGCCCGGACACCGACGACATCATCTGGAGCAACGAGCTTCCTCCCACCTGACCGGGGACCCGGACCATCTTTTGAGACCAAACTCTCCGCCCTGGTGCCCTCCTTCCAGTCCCAGTGGCTGCTGGATGGGGACCATCTGGCCCCCGAGCCCATTCCGGTGGGGGAGAAACAGTATCCTGGTCTACGGCAACCTGGTGTGCACTGGGGACGAGGATGCGTTCCTGGCCACCACCTACTGGGTGGATGTGACGGGAGGCCGATAAGCATCGCCGACCGGTTCCACCACCCGCCCGGTGGTGGGCATTTTACAGGTGGATAACTACGAGGACCTGATCCGGGGCCTGGAAGAGGGGGAGCGCTCGGCCATCCGCACGGAGATCAACCACCGCCTGGTGCAGTGGCTGGAGCCCTCGGGGCCATCCTGCTGCGGTATGAGGCGGGACCATTACCTCCTGATTTGGGAGACCGGCCCTTCCGGGACTCCTACCGGAAAAAGTTCCCCATCCTGGATGAGATCCGCCAGGTGCAGAGCCCCAACGGCGTGGCGGCCACCCCTCTCCATGGGCTTTGGCTGCCAGGGGCAAACCCCCGCGGGAGCTGCTCCTTTGCCTCCCTGGCCCTGGACATGGCCCTCAGCGGGGGGGAGACCAGGCCGTGGTGAAGGACGGCCGGAATTCTTCGGCGGCCGGTCCAAAGAGGTGGAGCGCCGCACCAAGGTGAAGAGCCGGGTGGTGGCCTCCGCCCTGTCCGAGCTGCTGGCCAGCACCGACCAGGTCATCGTCATGGGCCACGCCTACCCCGACCTGGACGTGGTGGGGGCAGTGGCCGGGGGTGTGCGCCATCGCCCGGAAGAAGGGGCGTGCCCATCCGGGCCGTCCGGGCCCCCTCCCCTACCCGGCGGAGGGCAGGTCCGCCAGCTGATGGCCCTGAGTACCGGGGGCTGTTTGTCCCCGCGGAGGAGGCCCTCGGTTGGCAGGGCCCAACACGGTGGTGGTGGTGGTGGACACCAACCGCCCGGAGCAGACCCAGGCCCCCGACCTGTTGACCTCCGGGGGCGCGGATCGTGGTCATCGACCACCACCGGCAGGCGGCCTCCTACATCGAGAAACCGGCCCTCAGTTTCCATGATCTACGCCTCCTCCGCCAGCGAGCTGGTGGCGGAGCTGGTCCAGTACATCCTGGATTCCGGTGACCTGAAACGGGTGGAGGCGGAGTCCATCCTGGCGGGTATCGTGCTGGACACCAAGGGCTTTACCATGCGCACCGGCAGCCGCTTTGAGACCGCCGCCTTCCTGCGCAAGGCCGGGGCGGACATCTCCCAGGTCAACAAGTGCTTCCAGCACAATCTGCGGGATACGGTGACCAAGTTCCAGATCATTCAGGGGCCCAGCCCTATCATGGAACCATGGCCATCACCCTCACCGACCGGCTGGTGGGCCGGGCCATCGTTTACCAGGCGGCCGACGAGATGCTGAACATCGCTTAAGCATTGAGGCCTCCTTCGTCCTCTTCCCGGAGGCAGGGGCAGGCCTACCTCTCCGCCCGGTCCAGCGGCAATGTCAACGTCCAGGTGATCTGTGAGACCCTGGGAGGCGGGGCAACGCCGCCACCGCCGGGGCCCAGTTCCCCGGCAAGACCCCGGAGGAGGTGCTCCCGCTGCTGAAAGGCGCCATCGACGCTTACTTCGACGATGGAAGCGACGCATAACACCGCAGGGCGCATCCGCGCTGCTGCCAAAAAGAACGATATTATAATTGGAGGTATCCCCATGAAAGTGATTTTACAGCAAGACGTGAAGGGCCAGGGTAAGCGGGGCCAGCTGGTGAATGTATCCGACGGCTATGCCCGCAACTTCCTGCTGCCCAAGAAGCTGGCCGTCCCCGCCAACGCGGACAATATGAACAAGATGATCATGCAGGACAAGGCCAAGAAGGCCCAGATGGAGGCCGAGAAGGCCGAGGCCCAGGCCACCGCCGAGAAGCTGAAGGAGCTGATGGTGAAGATCCCCGCCAAGGCCGGGGTTGGGCGGCCGCCTGTTCGGCTCCATGACCAGCAAGGAGATCTCCGAGGCCCTCCAGGCCCAGTTCGGTCTGAACATCGCCAAGAGCAAGATCGTCCAGGACGAGCCCATTAATTTTTTGGAACCTACCAGCCTCAAGTGCGGCGAATTACAATAGGAAGTGCAACAGCAGAAGAAAAAGGCCCACAGGAAGGCAGCAATCTGGTAGAATAAGAGAGTCAATAAAAACTTATCACCAAAGGAGGCCGTCCTGTGAGCTACCACCATCTTAGCAGAAAAGAGCGGGGAATGATAGCCCTGTGGGAAAATAATCGTGTTCCTCGTCGAGAAATCGCTCGCCGTCTGCACCGCAGTCCCTCTACGATCAGCCGGGAGCTGGCCAATGGAAAGGGAGAGGGGCGGTACCGAGCAGATGAGGCCCAGAAACGTTCTGTCCTGCGTCGGCAGGCCAGCCACCGTACGTTGCGCTATCAGGATCCGTGGATCCAACAATATGTGCGGGAAAAGCTGAGCCAATGCTGGTCCCCCGAACAAATTGCGGGGAGGCTACGCCGGGAATACCCTCAGGAGCCCGCCAAATGGGTCTCCTGCAGCAGCATTTACCGTTGGCTGAAAAAGGGCCTTTTAGAACAATCTGCGGCCTTACAGGTCCATTTACGGCACTATAAGCACCAACACGGGGAGAAAAGAGGACGATTTCACGGGATTCGGGAACTAAACGAACGCAGCAGACAGGCCCTGTGGAGGAAGCGGGTCGGAGACTGGGAGGTAGACACCATCGTTTCCTCCAACCGGAAAGGCTGCCTGCTTTCTGTGTGTGACAGAAAGAGCAGGTACTGTGGGCTGGTTCTCTTAAGAAGCTGCTCGGCCAAGGAGGCCATGCGGGGGATTTCGGTTCCTGTTTGAGGACGGGAAGCTCCCACTGAAAACCATGACCGGGGATCGGGGAAAAGAATTTGCCTGTTATCAGGAAGTGGAGAAAACCTTGGGGGTCCCCTTCTATTTCACGCGTCCCCATTCCCCTTGGCAGAAGCCTTCGGTAGAGAACCTGAATGGCCTGGTACGTCAATTTTTCCTGAGAGGCACCAACTTCCAGGAGATGTCCCAGCAAGAAGTTACCCAGGTCATGGATATGCTCAATCACAGACCCAGAAAGTGCCTCCGATTTGCCTCCCCTGCTGAAGTGTTGCACTTCACTTGACAATTCGCCCCCATCCCCGATGTCATTGAGGCCCTGCACCCGGAGGATTTCTACCTGAAAACCAACCGGGAGATTTACAGAGACCATCTACGCCATGTTCAACTTCTCCGCCACCATTGACCCGGTGACGGTGCTGGACCAGATGAAGCAGCGGGGGGTCTATGATGAGAACACCTCCCGGAACTACCTGCTCCAGCTCATGGAGATCACCCCCACCGCGGCCAATGTGAAGGAGTATGTCCGCATCGTCAAGGACAAGGCCCTCCTCCGCCGCATTGCGGAGACCGCCGGGGAACTCACCGCCCTGGTCCAGGAGGGGGGGAGAGACCGGCCAGGCCGTGCTGGATCTGGCGGAGCAGCGGATCTATGCCATCCGCCAAGGCCGGGCCGCCCAGGGGTTGGAGCCCTGGCCCAGATCCTGGTGGACGTGTTTGACCGCCTCCAGGAGCTGGCCATGTCCGACAGCGACATCCCCGGCATGGCCACAGGGTTCGGGGACTTGGACCGCACCCTCACCGGCTTTCACGGGGGAGCTCATCCTTCTGGCCGCCCGGCCGGGCATGGGCAAGACCTCCTTTGCCCTGAACCTCCTGCTCCACGCGGGGAAGTTTTCGGGGAAAAGCGTGGTGTTCTTCTCCCTGGAGATGAGCCGGGAGCAGTTGGCCACCCGGCTGATCTCCAGCGAGGCGTTTTTGGACAACAAGAAACTCATGACGGGGAAACTCTCCCCCGACGATTGGGACAAAGTGACCCTGGCCTCTGCGGCCCTGGCCCACACCAAGATCTTCATCGACGACAACCCCTCCCTCTCCGTGGCGGACATGAACGCCAAGTGCCGGCATGGGTGGAGGATTTGGGGATGGTGGTCATCGACTACCTCCAACTGATGCAGTCCTCCGGCAGCGGCACCAAATACGCCGGGGAGAACCGCCAGCAGGTGGTGGCAGACATCAGCCGGGCCCTGAAGATCATGGCCAAGGAACTCCATGTGCCCGTCCTGTGCCTGTCCCAGCTCTCCCGGGCCAACGAGAGCCGTTCGGACAAGCGGCCCATGCTCTCGGACCTGCGAGAGTCCGGGGCCATTGAGCAGGACGCCGACGTGGTCATGTTCCTCTATCGAGACGACTATTATAACAAGGACAGTGACAAGCGCAACCAGGCCGAGTGCATCATCGCCAAAAACCGGCGAGGGAGACCACGACCATCCCCCTCCAGTGGCTGCCGGAGTTCACTGCCTTCTCTTCCTTGGGCGTAACTATGAAGAACCCGATTGATCTGGTCGCCCAGGCGGCGGCCTTTGCCGACAGATACAACATGCTCCCCCAGGCAGCACCATCCTGGTGGCCTTGTCTGGCGGGGGAGACTCCATGGCCCTGCTCTCCGTGCTGGAGAAGCTGGCCCAGGAGCAGGACCTCCACCTCCACGCCGCCCACTTCAACCACCAGCTGCGGGGGAGGAGTCCCAGCGGGACGAGACCTTCGTCACCGAGTGGTGCGAGAAGCGGAACATCCCCTGATCATCGGCCAAGGGGATGTGGCCCAGGAGGCCAAGGAGCAGGGCAAAGGGGTGGAGGAGACCGCCCGGGCCATGCGCTACGGTTTCTTACCCAGGCTGCCCAGGATCTGGGGGCCGACAAGCTGGCCACCGCCCACCACGCCGATGACAATGCGGAGACCGTCCTCCTCCACCTGGTCCGGGGGGCCGGGCTGGATGGGCTCACAGGCATCCCCCGGTGCGGGGATCCTGATCCGCCCCCTGCTGGCCATCCCTCAGAGCGACATTGCGGCCTACCTGGAGCAGGAGGGCATCCCCCATGTGGAGGACAGTTCCAACTTTGACCTGACCTACGCCCGCAACCGCCTGCGCCAGGAGGTGGTGCCGGTGCTGCAGGAACTCAACCCTGCTTTTATCTCCACCCTCACCGCCAACCTGGACCACCTTCGGGAGGACCGGGATCTGCTGGAAGGCATGGCCCAGCGGGCCATCCAGGAGGCCAGGGTGACGGAGGGGCGGGTGTCCATCCCGGCCTCCACGTTGGCGGCGCTGGACCACCCCATTGCCGTGCGGGCGGTGAAGCTGCTGCTGGCCAAGGTGGAGTATTACCAGATCTCCTCGGTCCATCTGGACCAGATTTTGGCCCTGGCGGCCTCCACCTCCCCTTCGGCCTCCCACAACCTGCCGGGGGACCTCTTCGTGTGGCGGGAGTATGACCGGCTGGTGATGTCATAAAGGGCCAACATGTAAGCGGCCTTCTCCCTGCGGCTGATCACCGGGCCGGGGACCTTCCCCTGGACAACGGCTGGACCATCACCGTGGAGGAGACCCTCTGCCCCGATCCCCCGGAGCAGGGGGGTATGCCTGGCACATCGCCCAGAGCACGGTGACCTATCCCTGATTCTCCGCCCCGTCAGGTGGGGGACCAGCTCCGCCTGCCTGGTAAGCGGACCAAGACCCTGAAAAAATGGTACATCGACGAAAAGATCCCGCGCCAGAACCGGGAGATGCTCCCCGTCCTGGCAGACGAGGCGGGCCTGCTGGGGGCGGCTGGCCTGGGGGCCCAACTATCCCCGCCTGGCCCAGCCCGGCCAGCCTGCCCTGTACATTCAGCTCACCGCGAAGCACCGCCCCACCCCCGACGTTGAGGAAACAGAGAACGAGAAAGGACCGAAGGAAACATGATGGAACAGGATATCCAAGAGATCCTCTTTTCCCAGGAGGCATTGGCCCGCCGGGTGAAGGAACTGGCTGGCGAGATCCGCCGGGATTATCTAAGCAAGACCCCCTGGTGGTGGGGGTTCTCCGCGGCTGCTTTGTCTTTATGGCCGACCTGGTGCGGGAGCTGGACTTCCCGCTGACCTTGGACTTTATGGCCGCCTCCTCCTACCACAGGACGGAGAGTTCCGGGAAGGTCAACATCCAGCTGGACCTCCACGACGACATCGTTAGCCGGGACGTGCTGCTGGTGGAGGACATTTTGGACACCGGCAACACCCTCTCCAAACTGGTGGCGGAACTGAAGAGCCGCAACCCCGCCTCCCTGAAGCTGTGCGTGCTGCTGGACAAACCCGAGCGGCGGGTCAGACCCCTGGAGGCGGACTATGTGGGCTTTACCATCCCCGACGCCTTCGTGGTGGGGTATGGGCTGGACTATGAGCAGCAGTACCGCAACCTGCCCTATGTGGGCATTCTGAAGCCCAGCGTCTACCAGAGATGAGGGCTGCCGACGCCTTCCTGAAAACTACGGTTTGGCAGGAACCTCTCCGTGTTGCAGCGGCGGCGTGAAGGGGGACCTTCCATCCGATAAGGAGTGATTTTTTGAAACCAAACGCCAATCCCTTCCGCGGGGTCGTTTTGCTGATCTGCGTGCTGGCGCTGATCTTCTGCGCCACCAGCATCTTCCGCACTACGACCCACCAGACCACATATTCCTATGCGGATATCCGGGACCTGTTCCAGCAGGAGAAGGTGGAGACCGTGCAGGTGGATGAGGGCACCCTCACCCCCTGACCTTGAAGGAACCGGTCAACGGCAACAATGTGGTGACATACTCCATTTACAGCTTCCAGCTGTTCTATGACGACTTTAATGACATTGTGGTGCAGCAGTATGAGGACGGGATCATCTCCGACTACGACTACCCGGACAGCCCTCCCCGGCTTGGATGAGCACCATCCTCACCTGGGTGATCATCCTGGTGGTCATGTCCCTGCTGATGTACTTCCTCTTCTTCCGCCGGGCCCAGGGCGGCGGGGGGCAGCGGCCCCTCGGCGGCCCAGTTCGGCAAGGCCCGGGCCCGCACCCCTGGCTGAGACCGGCCGCACCGTCACCTTCAACGACGTGGCCGGGGCAGACGAGGAGAAGGAGGAACTGGCCGAGGTGGTGGACTTCCTCCGCCAGCCCGCCCAGTACACCCAGTTGGGGGCCCGGATTCCCCAAGGGCGTCCTCCTGGTGGGCCCTCCGGGTACCGGCAAGACCCTCCTGGCCCGGGCTGTGGCCGGGAGGCCGGGTGCCAGTACTGTCCATCTCCGGCCCGACTTTGTGGAGCTGTACGTAGGCGTGGGCGCCAGCCGGGTGCGGGACCTGTTTGACCAGGCCAAGAAGAACGCCCCCGCCATCATCTTCATCGACGAGATCGACGCCGTGGGGCCGCCAGCGCGGCACCGGCCTGGGCGGCGGCCACGACGAGCGGGAGCAGACCCTCAACCAGCTCCTGGTGGAGATGGACGGCTTCGCCGCCAACGAGGGGCGTTGTGGTGCTGGCGGCCACCAACCGCGTGGACATCCTGACCCGGCACTGCTGCGCGCCCCGGTCGGTTTGACCGGCAGGTGTTCGTGGGTCTGCCCGATATCAAGGGCGGGAGGAGATCCTCCGGGTCCATGCCCGGAACAAGCCGCTGGCCGAGGACGTGGACCTCCACACCGTGGCCCAGGCCACCGTGGGCTTTACCGGGGCGGACCTGGAGAACCTTCTCAACGAGGCGGCCCTCCTCTCCGCCCGGGAGCAGGGCCCTACATCCGCATGGACGTGCTCCACGAGGCCATGCTGAAGGTCATCGCCGGGCCGGAGAAGAAGAGCCGGGTGGTGCCCATGGATGCCCGGCGGCTCACCGCTTACCACGAGGCGGGCCATGCGGTGGTGATCCATGCCCTGAAGAGCCAGGACCCGGTCCATCAGATCACCATCATTCCCCGGGGACCGGCTCGGCATGGCATGACCATCTCCCCTGCCGGAGGAGGACCGATGTACCAGTCCCGCACGGAGCTCCAGGAGCGCATCTGCACCTGCCTGGGCGGCCGGGTGGCGGAGGAACTGGTGCTGGGAGACATCTCCACCGGCGCCTCCAACGACTTGCAGACCGCCACCGCCATCGCCCGGAGCATGGTGACGAAGTACGGCATGAGCGACCGTCTGGGCGCCATCTCCTACGACAGCGACCAGGAGGTCTTCATCGGCCGGAGCATGACCCAGGCCCGGGCCTACTCGGAAGAGGTGGTAAGCCTCATCGACGAGGGAGATCAAGGCGCTGCTGGACCACGCCTACGCCCGCTGCCGGGAGATCCTCTCCCAGAACCGCCAGGCGCTGGACCGCACCGCCGAGTACCTGCTGGAGTTTGAGACCATGTCCGCCGAGGACTTTGCCCTGGTCTTTGACGACCCCGCCGCCCTGGAGCAGCGGAAGGAGGAGGAGCGGAAAACACCGCCTCCGGAAGGCCGGGAGGAGGAGAAGGCCCATCAGACCCGGCTCCAAGCGGAGCGGGAAGCCGCCCAGAAGGCGGCCCAGGAGGCCGAGGCCAAGGCCAAAGCCGAGGCGGAGGCCAGAAAGCACCCGCCCCAGCCGCCGGACCCCTTCTAAGGGCGTCCAGCCATACCGCTGGAAGCGGCACCCATCCACCGAGATGTTCGGGGGGACCTGTGGGGTCCCCCGTTTTTTGTGGACGGGGCGGGCCCGGTGGGGAAGGCGACACCCTTCGTGCCCCTTCGGCATAGACTGCACTGGGGGAGATCCCCCGGAGAGGAGTATCTTTCATGTGCTGTAACAACACGGTTTCCAATGCCTGGGGCTGCGGCTGCACCGGCAGTACCCCAACCACCACCGCCACCACCATGACCGCCCGGGTGCTGGAGGTGCGGTGCGATTCCCTGCTGGTGTGCGACTGCTCCACTTGCCAGCAGGTACAGGTGAACACCGCCAACGCCTGTTGCTATCAGGTGGGGGACTGCCTGTGCATCCACTACAACGGTGCGATGACCAACAGCATCCCACCCCAGATTTCGGCCACCTGCATCCACAGAAGGTAAGGCGCGGCGCCTTGGGCGCAGAAAAGGGGTGAGGCCCGTGGGCCTCACCCCTTTGTGATGGGATGGATGGGTTACGGTTTCCGGCCGAATCCGGTGCGGATGGCCTTGAGCAGCTGGATGACCAGCATGCTGCCGATGGCCAGGCCGGGGATGGCCAGCCCCAGGGTCCAGGGCAGGGCCACGGCCTGCATGAGCTCCTCCAGCACGGGGATGGCCAGGACGGCCACCAACAGGAGGGTGCCCACGGCGAAGGCCGCCAGCAGGGGCTTGTTGTTCCAGAACTTCCTGGTGAAAATCACCGGTTCTGCCGCCTTGCAGTTAAAGCCGTGGAACAGCCGGGACAGGCACAGGGTGGAGAAGGCCATGGTGGCCCCTGCCGCCTGGCCGCCGTAGTTGAGGCCCAAGTGGAAGGCGATGATGGTAGCCGCTGCGGATGACCAACCCCTCCAGCCCCACGCTGAGGAGGAAGGGCTTGGTGAGGATGCCCTCGCCCGGGGACGGGGCTTGTCGTGCATGACCCGGTCGTTGTGGGGCTCCAGCCCCAGGGCGATGGCGGGAAGGGAGTCGGTGAGCAGGTTGATAAACAGCAGGTGGACCGCCTGGAAGGGCACCGGCAGGGCCATAAGGGAGGCGTAGAGCACCGTGAGGATGCGGCGGTGTTTCCCGACAGGAGGAACTGGATGGACCGGCGGATGTTGGCGTACACGTTCCGGCCGTTCTTCACCGCCTGGACGATGGTGGCGAAGTTGTCGTCGGTGAGGACCATGGCGGCGGCGTCCTTGGCCACCTCGGTGCCGGTGATGCCCATGGCCACGCCAATGTCCGACTGCTTTAGTGCAGGGGCGTCGTTGACACCGTCTCCGGTCATAGCCACCAGGTTGCCCCGTTGCTGCCATGCCCGCACGATCCGGATCTTATGCTCCGGGGACACCCGGGCATAGACGGAGACTTTGGGGACGAACTCCTTGAGTTCCTCCTCGCTCATCTTTTCCACCACAGCGCCTTCCACGGCTTCGGTGCCGGGGGTGAGGATGCCGATCTCCTTGGCGATGGCCGAGGCGGTGACCACGTGGTCGCCGGTGATCATCACCAGGCCGGATGCCGGCGGCAATACATTCTGCCACGGCCTGCTTGGACTCCTCCCGAGGGGGGTCCATCATGGCGATGAGGCCCAGGAAGAGGAGGTTGTTCTCGTCCTCCAGGGAGACTCCATGGTCTCCATCCGGCGGCAGGCGAAGGCCAGCACCCGGAGGCCCTGCTCGGAGAAGGACTGGTTGACCCGCTCAATCTCCTCCCGCCTCCGGGGCCCAGGAGGGTGCGGTCCAGGAGCACGTCCACGGCGCCCTTGGTCATGAGCATGTACCCCCCAGAGAACTGGTGGAGGGTGGACATGAGCTTCCGGTCGGAGTCAAAGGGAGCTCCCAGCCGGGGCCAGTGCTCCCGGACGTCCAGTTCGTCGAAGCCGAAGTCCTCCCCAGCCGGACCAGGGCGGTCCCGGTGGGGTCGCCGATCTCCCCTTGCTCGTTCACGGTGGCGTCGCTGCACAGCAGGGCCGCCCGGAGGAGGGGTTCCTGGATGGGGTCCTTGAAGTCCGCCTGGGCGGCGGGGGATCACCCGGCCGCCCACATAGAGCTGACGGACGGTCATCTTGTTCTGGGTGAGGGTACCGGTCTTGTCGGAGCAGATGACGGACACGCTGCCCAGGCCCTCCACCGCCTGGAGCTTGCGGATGATGGCGTGCTCCCTGGCCATCTTCTGGGTGCCGAAGGACAGTACGATGGTGACGATGGAGCTGAGGGCCTCGGGGATGGCGGCCACTGCCAGGGCCACGGCAAAGAGGAAGGCGTTCATCACATTCTCGCCCCGGACCAGGACACTGACGGCAAAGAGGAGGGCGCAGATGACCAAAATGCCGATGGAGAGCTTCTTGCCGAAATTGTCCAGGCTCACCTGGAGGGGGTCTTTTTCTCGGAGGTGGTTTTCAGGAGGGAGGCGATTTTGCCCATCTCCGTCTCCATCCCTGTGCCGGTGACCAGGAAGCGGCCCCGGCCGTAGGTGACGAAGGTGCCGGAGAAGACCATGTTCTTCCGGTCGCCCAGGGGGACGTCCTCGGCCTCGATGGGGGTCTCCTCCTTTTCGACGGGGAGGCTCTCCCGGTGAGGGGCTCTCGGCGGTTTTCAGGCTGGCGCTCTCCAGCAGGCGGCCGTCGGCGCAGACGGCGTCACCGGCTTCCAGCACCACAATGTCCCCGGGGACCACATCCCGGCCGGGGATCTGATGGTCTTCCCGTCCCGGACCACTTTGGCGGTGGGGGCAGACATCTGTTTGAGGCTGTCTAGGGATGCCTCGGCCTTAATGGTCTGGACGGTGCCCAGGATGGCGTTCATGGTGATAACCGCCAGGATGACCACCATACTCTCCACATCCCCCAGCACCGCAGAGATCACTGCGGCAACGATGAGGATGATCACCAGGAAGTCGGCAAACTGTTCCAGGAAAATCCGGAATCCGGATTTTTTTGCCGCCCTCCTGCAGCTCGTTGGGGCCGTATTTCTCCAGGCGCTGCTGGGCCTCCTTGGTGGTGAGCCCTTGGGGGCCACTTTGGAGGCTGTCCAGCAGGTCCTTGCTTAGCCCGCTGCCAGATCTGGTTGGGTTTGTTCATTCCGTGTTCTCTTCCTTTCCGCGTTCCGGTGCAGGGACACAAAAAACGAGACCTTTTGTCTCCCACACCCAGCATGGAATCCAAAAAGTCTCGCCATTTCAAACCGCAGCGGGGCAAGCCTGCCCGTGCATTGACGCCGCGGCTCCACAATTGCTTGTGGCAGCTACTCCCTTTTTACTGGGCCATCATAGCTTATTTTTGCCCGGTTGTCAAGAGGCATACACAGTTTTTGGGGGGCATTTCGCCTTGACGAGGGGCGGGCCGCGTTTTATAATAAAAGTATCTTTACCAAAGAGAACGGGAGGAATGATGATGAAGAGAAGAATGCTGGTTTACGGGCATGGCGGTGGTGCTGTCCCTGATGGTGATGGTTTCCCCGGCCCTGGCCGTGGAGAGTGGGCCGGTGGAAGAACCTGCCGAAGTCACAGAGCCCCTCACCTCGGAGACCACGCCCCGGAAGGGGAGACGGGGAGGAGACGCCGGTGACCCCTGCCGGACCAAGACACCCAGGCGCCGGAGACCCCCGAGTCCCCCCGCCACCCCGGAGGAACCGGAGGACACCACCCCCGACCAGTCCCTGCCGGAGGGAATCGCCCTGCGCCAGGACCATGTGGCCTACATGGCGGGGTTCCCCGGGGGGACCTTCCAGCCGGAAACCCAGCTCACCCGGGCCCAGGCGGCGCAGATCCTGTACCGCCTGCTGGCCGATCCGGACAGCGGCACCGGCGACTGTGGGTACACCGATGTGGCCGACAGCGACTGGTTTGCCCAGCTTACCCGGGCGCTGTGCGCCTTGGGCATCTTTGACAACGGCGCCTTCTTCCGCCCCAACGATGTGATTACCCGGGCGGAGTTTTGGCCCTGCTCCTGCGGGTGAACCCCCAGGAGGGGGGGGACGGCCACCTTCCCCGACGTGCCCGCCACCCACTGGGCGGCCCAGGCCATCGGGGCAGCTGCCGCCCAGGGCTGGATCGGCGGCTACCCCGATGGGACCTTCCGTCCGGAGAATGGCCTGACCCGGGCAGAGGCCTGCGCGGTGCTCAACCGGATGCTGGGCCGGACGGGGGACAGCGCCCAGGCCAATAAACTGATGACCCTGGGCCTCTTTGCAGACGTGCTTAAGCCAGCCATTGGGCGGCCCCCCATCATCGCAGAGGCGGCGGTGCAGCACACCCCGGTGGACAATGGCAGCGGGGAGACCTGGACCGGCGTGGACCTGACCCAGATGACCTTCCAGGCTGGGGTCCACCAGGTGGACGGCCAGCTGTACTATGTGGACCGGGACGGCAACCTGGCGGTAAACCAGGTGGTGGGAGCCTACACCGCGGGCAGCGATGGCGCCCTGGTGCAGACGGCGACCTCCTACCAGCTGCCCTATGTGCCCTACATCAGCCAGATTGACAACATCTACGCCTGGGTGGGGTGCGAGGCTGTGTCCACCCTGATGGGGCTGCAGGCCAAGGGGGTATGCCACGGACGTGTCGGTGAAGTACTTCCTGGACAACCTGCCACGGCACAGCTCCAACCCGGAGAAGGGGTTTGTGGGCTCCCCTATGTGCCCGACACCTCGAAGCGCACCCGGACCACCATCTACCCGGCCAAGCTGGCGGAGTACTCCAACAGCTACTGCAACGGGGACGTGGTGTGCGCCGACTTCGGGGGCCTCCATCACCGACCTGCAGCGGGAGCTGCTGGCGGGCAACTGCGTGGTGGCCTACATGACCCTGTGGTGGGAAGCGCCGTATTACCGGTACTACAACATCGAGGGCACCACCCAGCGCCTGGTGAGCAACAACCACGCGGTGCTGGTCTACGGCTATGACCCGGAACGGGGGGTACTTGATCTCCGACCCCTACAACTACTACAACCGGGGCGAGGTTTACCAGTACTGGGAGAATGCCCAGACCTTCGAGCGGATCTGGAACGAGCGGCAGACCGGCATGGTGATCCGCTGACCGCGCTGCAACGCTCAGCACCTTTCCAATGGGAAAAAAGGGAGCCGATTCGGCTCCGGGCTTTTTGGGATTGGTAGATAGAGGGAGGCACCGCTGCCTTACACCTCGGAGAGGGTGAAGGTGAACTCGGTAAACCCGTTTTCGCTGGTGACGAAGATGTCCTCCTTGTAGGTATTCAGGAGGGTTTTCACGATGTACAGCCCCAGGCCCACCCCGTCCTTGTGGGTGGAGCGGGAGGAGTCGGCCTTGTGGAACCGGTCGAAAATGTGGGTGAGGAGCTGTCGGGGGGGATGGTCTCCCCTGGTTGTCGATGGCGATGTAGGCCTTGCTTCGGCTTTGGTGGTGATCTTTAAAGTGAGCAGCCCTTTGGGGAGGCGAACTTTCACGGCGTTGTCCAGCAGGTTGTAGCACACCTGGGTGACGGCGTCGGGGTCTCCCCCACACCATGACGGGGCCGTGGGGGAGGTGGGTTTCCACCTCCAGGTCTTTCTCGGTGATCTTGGTCTCCAGGCTGACCAGCACCCGGAGGAGGATTTCGGCGGCGTCAAACTGCTCCTGGGCGGCCACCTGCTCCGAGGACTGGAGCCGGGACAGCTCCAGCATCTTCCGCACCAGCCGGGACAGGCGCCTGGTCTCTGAGGAGATCACCTGGAGGGACTCCCGCTCCTTTTCCGGGGGGATGGTGCCGTCCAAAATACCGTCGGCAAAGCCGGCGATGGTGGTCATGGGGGTCTTCAGCTCGTGGGAGACGTTGGCCACGAACTCGCTGCGCTTCTGCTCGGCCTGGGCCAGGGAGTCTGCCATGGCGTTGAAGGCGGCGGCCAGCTCCCCGATCTCGTCGTTGCGGTTTTTGTAGTCGGTGATGCGCACGTCCACCTCCCCCGGGCGAAGCGGTGGGCGAAGGAACACATGCTCATTTCAGGGGTCCACCATCTTTTGGACGGTGAAGGAGCAGATGATCAAGGTGATCAGGAGCACCGCGATGGCGGTGATGAAGAAGAGCTGGAAAGTGTGCTGGAGAAACTCCATCACGGAGGTGGCGTCGTTGGCCACAAAGAGGAAGCCGGTGGGGACGTTGGAGGAGACCAGCCCCCCGGTGTTCTGATCCCGCACCAGGGGGAGAGGACCTCGCTGGTGACGTAGCACCGGGTGTTGAAGATGCCATCAAAGGTGGTCATACCGCTGTAGGACCGCCCGCTGAGCAGCTGGTTGGTGGCCCAGGCGGGGATGGAGACCTCCCCAGAGGTGAGCAGTTCCTGGTTCCAGTTTGTCGGCTGGCGCAGACCACCATCCCTCGGTGTTGCACACCAGGACGGTGGTGTCAGTGGGAGGACCACCGACTGGATGTAGTTGACAAAGTCCTTGTCGGTGAGGGAACTGCCCTCGGTGAGGGCCACGCTGGCGTAGTCAGAGATGAAGTCGGCGTTGCGGTCCAGGGGTGGATTGGATCTCCTGGAGCTGGTAGCGGTAGGACAGGGAGAAGAACCCTGCGCCCAACAGGGTCATACAGAGGATGATGAGGCCCAGCATCACCGTGACCTGGCGCAGGTACATGCTTTTCGGTTGTGCCATAGCCGCGTGCCCGGTCAGTCGTTGTGGAGCTCGAACTTATACCCCACGCCCCAGACGGTTTCAGGGACCATTGGTCGCTGACGCCCTCCAGCTTCTCCCGCAGGCGCTTGATGTGCACGTCCACGGTGCGGGAATCCCCGAAGTAGTCAAAACCCCACACCTCGTCCAGCAGCTGGTTTCGGGTAAAGACTCGGTTGGGGGAGGAGGCCAGGTGGTAAAGCAGCTCCATCTCCTTGGGGGGTGTCCACCCGCTTGCCCCGGACCTCCAGTTCGTAGGAGTCCAGGTTGATCACCAGGCCGTCGAAGGAGAGGCAGCGGGCCTTGGCCTCGTCCCCCTAGGCGGCGCAGGACGGCGTGGACCCGGGCCAGCACCTCCTTCATCTCGAAGGGCTTGGTGATGTAATCGTCCGCCCCCATCTCAAGGCCGGTGACTTTGTCGGTGGTTTCGCCTTTGGCGGTGAGCATGATGATGGGGGTTTTGTCGGTCTCCCGAATTTTGGCGCAGACGGCCCAGCCGTCCATCACCGGGAGCATGATATCCAGCAGCACCAGGTCGGGGCGGAAGAGGCGGTAGAGCTCCAGGGCTTTGCCGCCGTCCTCGGCGATCATGGTCTCGTAACCTTCCTTTTTCAGGTAGAGGTTGATGAGCTCGGCGATGTTGCTCTCGTCCTCTACGATGAGTACTTTCGCTTGCCATGGGGACACCTCTTTCTGTGGATTGAAAATCAAGATGGGGATAGAATAGCAAAAAAAAAAGTTTGAACAAATCTTGTGTTTTCGGGTGTTTTGGGGCAAAAAATCCCTTTCTGTATTATGGCATAGTGGGAAGGTGGCGTCAAGGGAATAACGTCCTCCAAACCGGGCATAGTAGGGGTGGACTCTTGAGAAAGGAGATGCATCCATGAGCCAGAAAAAAGGAAAACAAGCCCTGCAACGGCCAGTTCTCGAAGGAAGCGGGCCAGCAGAAGAAGGGCAGAAAGCAGAACAGCGGCTTTGGCGCCGGCCAGGAAAAGGGCGGCGAGCAGACCGGAAAATAAACCCGTTAGAAACATGGCCCCGGCGCTTTTGGGAAAAGCGCCGGGGCCGAATTATGGTTTGAGAGCATAGGGAAGCAGCTGGATGTTATCGAAAGGGGTCTGCGATGCGTGAACAGCCCCCCGACCGGGCAGGCCCGCCAGACCCTTGCAGGGGATGGCGGGTTTATGCTATCATCAGGGAAGAATCGTTGGGAGAGGGGAACGGGCATGGAACACAAGCAGCAGCTGGAACTGGCGCAGGTGCTGAAGCTCTCCCCGACGCTGCTCCAGTCCATGGGAATTTTGCAGATGACTACCTTGGAACTGGCAGACTACCTCCAGGACCCGGGCCATGGAGAACCCGGTGATGGAGGAGACGCCAGGGGCCCGGGAGACCGCTTGGGGACGCCTTTGCCAGCCGGGTGCCCTGGCTGGCCGGGGGAGCGGGGATGGCCTCCGGCGGGCTTGCTGGTGGGGAACCCGGCCGCGGGACCGGGAACCGGAGTCCTTGGCGTTTTTCCTGGTAGAGCAGCTGGACCGGCAGGGGCTGGAGCAGCCTTTGCTGGCGGTGTGCCGGTACCTGGTGGACTTGCTGGACGACCACGGCCTACTGGATCCGGAGGATCTGGCGGACCTGACCTGGGCCGGGGTGCCGGAGGCCCTGCTGGAGGAGGGGGTTGCCGCCCTGCAGTCCCTGGACCCGGCGGGGGTGGGAGCCCGAGCGCTGGAGAGAGCCTGGCCTCCAGCTGAAGCGGCAGCCGGGAGACCATCGGGTGGCCCTGGCCATCTGTGAGAAGGGGCTGGATCTGCTGGCCCGGGAACAGTACGGGGCCTTGGCCCGGCGGCTGGGGGTGCCCAGAAAGCAGGTGGAAGCGGCCGCCCAGGCCATCCGGGGCGCTGGACCCCAACCCTGTGGGGGCGTGGGCAGTCCAAGGGGAGACCGAGTACCTCCGCCCCGATGCCTGGGTGGCGGAGATCGACGGGACCCTGCAGATCTTTGTGAACCAATGGGACCTGCCTCAGTTCCACCTCAGCCCGGCCTACCTGCAGATGGCCCGGAGGACCCCGGCGGCGAGGCGGCGGACTACCTCCGCCAGAAGATTCAGCAGGCCCGGTGGGTGCTGCAGTGCGTGCCGGCGGCAGGAGACCCTGACGCGGTGCCTCACCGCCTTGGTGGCGGCCCAAGAGGACTTTTTCCGGGGAGGACCTCGGTGCCGGGGCCTCTGCTGGGGCGGGGAGCTGGCGGAGACCTTGGGCCTGCATCCCTCTACGGTGAGCCGCACGCTGGGACACAAGGCCCTGCAGTGCGGCCAGGGGGGTCTTTCCCCTGGGCTGGTTCTTTGGCCGGGCGGTGGGGGAGGGGCTCTCTCCCCAAGGGGTCCAGGCCCGCATTGCCCAGCTGGTGGCGGAGGAGGATTCCCGATGTCCCTACAGCGACCAGGAATTGATGGAACGCCTCCAGGCGGAGGGCATCCCCGTGGCCCGGCGAACGGTGGCCAAGTACCGCCAGGAACTGGGGCTGCCGCTTAAACCTACCGGAGGAAACAGTAAAAACCCCCGGCAGCAACGCTGCCGGGGGTGTTTTTGGGAGAGGGAGTGCCTCCCCTGGGATTTGTATGGAGTTCAACAGAAACGAAAGGGAAAACCCGGGCGGGAGGCAATGGGAGCATCCTCCCGCCCGAGACATTCCTAAGGGGAGCGTAGGGCCAAGGCGTCAGACTTGGCAGGGGATTATTCGTCGCCCATGGTGGCGAACATGGCAGCAGCCCGCTCTTCCTTGGGGACTTTGCGGCGCTGGCCGCTGTTGCCCAGGTAGAGGATGATGCCGATGGCCATCCAGACCAGGAAGATGATCATGGCCATGGTACCCATGTAGCAGGGGGAGGTGGGGATGAAGAACATCACCCAGATCACGGTCATCACGATACCGCCAAACCAAGCGGTGGGGGTGCCGCCGACGATCTTATAGGGCCGGGGCAGGTCGGGCTCGGTCTTCCGCAGACGGATCAGGCAGAAGCAGGTGATGGCCCAGGAGGTCAGACAGGCGGTGCCGGAGAAGGAGGTCAACGGCTCGATCAAAACCGACGCCCAGGAAGGGGCCGGCTGCCGACAGGACAGCGCAGAGGATGATGCCGTTGGTGGGCACGCCGTTCTTGGGGTTCTGCTTTGCCAGAGCCTTGGGCACCAGGTTGGCACGGGCCAGGCACATGAGCAGACGAGGGGGCGGCTACATAGAAGCCGTTCCAGGTGGTCAGCAGGCCAGCCAAGGTGCCGATGAGGATGACGATATACAGCACCCGGCCGATGGCGCCGCCGTAAGCGTTCAGCAGCAGGTTGGACACGGCGGGAGAGTCCACATCCAGGAAGTCCTGCCAGGGAGCAGCTGCGCCCAGGACAAACAGAGCCAAAGCATAGAACAGAGCGGCCACGGCCACGGCCATCACCACGGCCTTGCCCACGTCCTTGACGTCGCCGGAGGCGTCCTCCACGGCCTGGGGAATGGTTTCAAAGCCGCACATAAAGAAGGGGGCCGAGGTCATGATGGCTAGGGATACCGCCGAAGATGCTGCTGTGGTTGGCATCGTTGACGTTTTCATAGATGGGCTTCAGGTTGTCAAAGTCAAACTTGAAGATGCCGGAGATGATGCCAATGGCCGCTGCTGCCAAGAGGATGACAGTCATGACCTTCTGGAACCAGGCAGCGGAGACCGCGCCCTTGGCGTTGGCCCAGGTGATGATGGCGGTGACCACCAGACCGATGATCAGGCCGCCCAGGTAGACATCGCCGCCGTTCAAGGTGTACAGCGGAGTGTCACCCCGGACGCCGGGGATGATCATGGACAGCACGTCGGTGACGTAGATGGCTTCCCAGGGAAGCATAAAGATGAACGCACCGAAGGCGGCCCACCCGGAGATGATGGATGCCGTCTCTCCGAAGGCAAGGCGAAAGCCGCACCGCCGCTTACCACGGGGAGCATGGGGGTTGTTCAGAATAGCACAGGGCCACAGGGTGAGAATTACCAGAACCATCAGGTAACCGATGGCGGCGGGAATGGGGCCGCCGCTGTTGGCCATCCAGTTGTTCAGGGAGAGGGCCCAGCCCACGCCCACGATGGCGCCGAAACCGATGGTAAAGAAGTCAAAGGAACTTAAGCCCCTTGGTCTCAGGATTGTTGCTCATAAAACACCTCTTTTCTCAGTCGGGGTGGAAAATCTCTATTTGGTTTTCAAGGTTGCCTGTCCAAGGGGGGAGGGACCCTCCCCCTTGGACAGGGAGATTGGCTCGGGTTTCTGGGGATTACTTCAGGCAGGTCTGGATGGCCTTCTCCAGAATGTTCAGGCCGCATTCCAGCTGCTCATCGGTGATGACCAGGGGCGCCAGGGAAGCGGATGACCTGGCCCCAACGGCCGGAGTTTTCTACCATCAGGCCGTTCTTGGCGCACTCTTGGACGATGGCGGAGACCAGCTCGCCGTTGGGCTCCTTGGTCTTCTTGTCCTTGACGAACTCCAGGCCGATCATGGCGCCCATGCCGCGGACGTCGCCGATGACCTCGTACTTGTCCTTCCACTGGTTGTAGCGGTCGGTGACGATCTTGCCGATCTCAGGGAACGGTCGGCCAGGTGGTCCCGCTCCATGATCTCGATGGTCTTCAGGGCAGCGGCGCAGGCCACAGCGTTGCCGCAGAAGGTGCCGCCGATGGTGTAAGCGGGGACGGCCTGCATAATCTCTTCCGGGCCACGATGGCGCTGATGGGCATACCAGCGGCGATGGACTTGGCGGTGGCCAAAATGTCGGGCTGGACGCCGGCTTCGGCCCAGTACTCGGTGGCGAACATCCGGCCGGTACGGCAGAAGCCGCTCTGCACTTCGTCGGCGATGAGGAGGATGCCGTGGTCGTCGCAGACCTTCCGCAGGGCCTTCACCCATTCAATGGGAGCGGGGATGAAGCCGCCCTCGCCCTGGAGGGGCTCCACCACGATGGCGGCCACGGTGTCGGCGGCGGTGCCTTCCTCGAAGACGTCATAGATGCTGTTGATGTAGTACTGGATGGCCTCTGCTTCGGTCATCTCAGCGGGGTTGCGGTAGAAATAGGGAACTGTGCACGATACACGCCCTCAGCCAGGGGCCCATGTCGGTGGCATAGGCCTTCTTGGCGGTCATGGTCATGGTCAGCAGGGTGCGGCCATGGAAGGCGCCGGTGAAGGTGATGATGTTGGGACGCTTGGTGTAGCCGCGGGCCACCTTGACGGCGTTCTCGTCGGCCTCGGCGCCGGAGTTGGCGAAGTAGGCACGCTTCTTGTCGCCCTTGACGGGGACGATGGCGGCCAGCTTCTCGGCCAGGGCCACATAGCCTTCGTGGGTGACGATGTTGAACATGCCGTGGAAATACTTTTCAGACTGGGCTTTCACGGCCTCCACGATTTCGGGATGGGAGTAGCCTATGTTCAGCACGCCCACGCCGCCGATCCAGTCCAGGAAGCGGTTGCCGTCCACGTCTTCCAGCATGGCGCCCTCGCCCTTGGCGATGACCACGGATAGACGCAGCGGATGGCGTCGGGGACGATGTTGGCCCGGCGGTCGATGATGGCCTGAGCCTTGGGACCGGGCAGGGTTTCGGTGATGATCTTGGGCAGGTCAGTACGTAACATTTTGCAATTCCGTCCTTTCTTTTTCTTTTCCTTGTTGCTCATTTCAGATAAGAAGTAGATGGTAGGGATGCGATATCTGTTCACGGCATACCGTGAGACATTTGAGGGGAGCGCTTAATAGAGACTGCGGTGTAGATGTCCAGAATATCCTGTAAGCTACCAGGGGCACGAAGTTGTTGTTCAGCAGGCGCTGCTGGTTGGCGATGACGGAGTCGGTGAACTCCTCCAGCTCGCTCTCCTTCATGCCGTACTCGTGGAGGGCTTTTTGGGCAGCAGGGTGTTCAGCAGGTCCTCCAGGGCTTCATAGACCTTGTCCACGTCACAGCCCAGGATGCCGGCCATGTAGGCGTTGAGCTTGGCGATGGCCCCGTCGGTGCGGATGGACATGTACTTCTTCATCACGCCGGTGAACATGGCGTGGTTGGACTCCCCGTGGGGCACATGGTAGGCGGCGCCCAGGGGGTAGCTCAAAGCGTGGACCGCGGCGCAGCTTAAGCGTTGCTAAAGGCGATGCCGCCGTAGGTGCTGGCCAGGAGGAAGTCCTGAGCAGGGGATGCGGGCCTCCGGGCCCTTTGTCCCGATTTCCATGTAGCCCTTGAGGATGATCTCAATGGCCTTGTACCCAAAGAGCTCGGTAATGGGGTTGCTTTGGGAGAGAGGCTGGACTCGATGGAGTGGATGAGGGCATCGATGGAACTGGTGGCGAAGACGGACAGGGCAGGGTCTTCAGCAGCTCGGGGACCAGCACAGCCTTGTCGCCGAACATGCAGGGGCGCCCAGACCCTTCTTGGTGTTCAGGAGATGAGAGCCAGAATGGAGAGGTTGGTGACCTCGCTGCCGGTGCCGCAGGTGGTGGCCACCAGGATGAGCTCCTTCCCCTTTTCCAGGGGGATCTTGCCGTCATACAGGTCCAGGATGGGGGTAACGGTCTTTGAGGCTAAGCACCTTGGCGATGTCCACCACGGTGCCGCCGCCGACGGCGACGATCCGGGTGACGTCCTTGGGCATGTCGTTGTAGATGGTGACCATTTCGTCGAAGGCTCACCGGCACCGTACTTCTCCTGGAAGATGGTGGGGCAGGGCAGGTTCAGGGGCCCGGAAGTAGGGGTTGTAGATGTATTCGTTGGTCAGGATCAGGTCCTGGGGCCCAGTTCAAAGCCTGGGCCAGCTCTGCGCAGGTGTCACAGATCTGAATGGTGGGCTTGACTTCAAATTGGGTCATGGGATAGCACCTCAACTTTCTTGGGGGGATGGTTGGGATTAGTAGTCTCTGGGATACCGGCGGCGGAACTCAGCCCGCAGTTCATCCCGGAAGTCGGGGTGGGCGATGGCGATGAGTTCCTCGGCCCCTGCCGGAGGTTCTTGCCCCTGGCTGGGCGATGCCGTACTCGGTGACCACGTAGTTCACGTCGTTGCGGGAGGTGGTGACGGCGGAGCCCCTGGTCCAGGAAGGGGACGATCTTGGAGATCTTTGCCGCCGCCGGTGGTGGAGGGCATGGCCATGATAGCCCGGCCGCCCTTGCTCATTGGCCCCCGGACGAAGTCGATCTGGCCGCCCACGCCGGAGATCTGCCGCAGGCTTCGGCGGAGAGTGGACACCACCTGGCCCATGATGTCGATCTGGACGCAGGAGTTGATCGAGACCAGGTTGTCGTTCTGCGCGATGACGTAGGGGGTCGTTGACGTACTGCACGGGGTACATGGCCACGGCAGGGTTGTTGTCCACGTAGTCATAGAGGCGGCGGGTGCCCATGAGGAAGGTGGCCACGCTCTTGCCCCGGTGGAGGGTCTTCTTTCTGGTTGGTGATATTTGTAGAGCCTCCACCAGCTCCACCACGCCGTCCGAGAACATCTCAGAGTGATGCCCAGATCCTTTTTGTCCTTTCAGGAAAAGAGCAGAACGGCGTCCGGGATGGCCCCGATGCCCAGCTGCAGGGTGTCGCCGTCCCGGATGAGTTGGGCCACGTTCTTGCCGATGCCCCGCTCCGTCCCGGATCTTGGGGGCGCCAGCTCGATGACGGGCAGGTCGGTCTCCACGATGCAGTCCAGCTGGGTGACGTGGAGGAAAGCATCCCCAAGGTGCAGGGGCATCTGCTTGTTCACCTGGGCGATGACCAGGTCGGCCTCCTCGGCGGCGGTTTTGGTGTAGTCCACAGAGACCCCTAAGCTGCAGTAGCCGTGCTCATCGGAGGCGAGACCTGGATGAGGGCCACGTTGGGGTGGAGGATCTCCTCCAGGACGGAGGGGATCTCCGAGAAGAACACGGGGGTGAAATCGGCCCGCCCTTCCGCGGCGGCGGCCGGGTGGTGGCCCCCAGGAAAAAGCTGTTGTGGTGAAAGTTTCGGTCGTATTCGGGCTTGCAGTACTCTGCCTTGCCCATGGCCACCATGTGGACGATCTCCACGTTTTCATACTGGTCGGCGTTGGCCACCATGGCATCCAGAATATAGGACGGCTCGCCGGTGGCGTGGGCCACCACGACGCGGTCGCCAGATTGGATGCGGCGGACGGCCTCTTCCGCCGAGCAGCAGTGTTCTTGGTACCAGGTTTTCCAATCCATATGGGGTTCCTCCTTCTTAGCCCTGGTCGTGGGCCCGGGCGCGTTGCATCATCGCCCGGGCCTGGGCCAGCAGGGAATCGTCCACGGGTGGACCAGGATGACCTCTTTCAGATCTGGAAGCAGAGGCATCAATTGTCCCTCAATGAGGGTTTCGTTGGTCATGGTGGCGGCGGGGCAGCCGGCGCACTGCCCCCAGCATCCGCAGGCGGAGGATGCCGTCCTGGAAGCTCACCAGTTCGGCGTCGCCTCCGTGGGCACGGAGGGCGGGGGCGGACCAGTTCATCCAGCAGTTGTTCCAGTTTCGTGGTTGAAGTCATCGGGTTTGCCTCCTGTTTCGTGGGGATTCCAAGTTAAGTTGCTTCGTTAGTCTTCTTTTTACGTGGGCGATGCGCTTGGCCAGCAGCTTCTTGCCCTCGATGTCACCCTGGCGGGCGATCATGACCCGCTGGGCCTGGGGAGAAGCCAGCCCCGTGGAGGGACTCGGTGCGGTAACCCACAGCCCCGGCGCCCAGGAGAGGTTCTCAATGAGGCGGAGGATGCGCATGCGGTTCTCGGCGGTGGTGCCGGTGCCGTTCTTCATGTACTTCTGGACCCAGGGGCCGGTGAACTCGCCCTTGAGGTCGGCGTCGGACAGGCAGGTGCCCACAGCGCCGCAAACCAGGGTCTTCGGCGATCGGGCCATCTCGTAGGGAAGCGGGTGACGTTCTGCTTGCAGACGTTGGCCAGCAGGAGGTTGATGAGGTAGTTGCCGGAGGCGGTCTTGGTGCCCTCGGCGGAACATGCGATGCCGCAGGAATACATGGTCTCGTTGAGGTGGATCATCTCGATGATCTTATCCTTTGATGTGGCTGGCCTTGGGCACGCCGTTGTAGTCTGCGGCCACGGCAGCGGCGCCGATGAGCACGTCGCCCACGCCCACCTTGCAGCCGCCGTAGCTCTGACGGTGGTAACCGGCGAAGCGTTCCACCAGCATACCGGCGAACTCTGTCTCGCCGTTGAGGTAGATGTTCTCGTTGGGGATGAACACGTCGTCAAAGACCACCAGCAGCTCCACGCCGCCGAACTGGGCGTTGCCCACGTCGATGTCGGTGCCTTCCAGCTTGCGGGTGTCGCAGCTCTGGCGGCCCACGATCAGGAACAGGCCTTCGGCGTTGGCGGGGCGGAGAAGGAGATGGCATAGTCCTTGTCATCGGGACCCATGGCCAGGTGGGCATCACCAGCACCTGGTGGGAGTTGCACATGCCGGTCTGGTGGGCCTTGGCGCCACGGACCACGATGCCGTCAGGCCGGCGCTCCACCACCCGCATGAACATATCGGGGTCCTCCTGCTTGTGGGGGGGGCAGGGAACGGTCGCCCTTGGGGTCGGTCATGGCGCCGTCGATGGTCCAGTCCTTCTGCTGGGCCTCGGTGAGGAACTTCAGGAAGTTCTCGTGATACTTGGTGCCGTACTTCTGGTCTACCCTCATAGGAGGTGCTGTAGACGGCGTTGATGGCGTCCATGCCTACGGAGCGCTGGAAGCAGGCGCCGGTGGCCTGGCCCAGCAGGCGCTGCATCTTGACCTTTTTGATGAGGTCGTCGGTGGACTGGTGGATGTGGGTGAAGCGGTTGATCTTTTCCCCGGTGAGGTGGGAGGTGGCGGTCATCAGGTCCTGGTAGTGGGGGCCTGGGCCAGGTCGTAGGTCATCTTTACGGAGTTGACGGAGGGGCGGAGGATGGGGTCATCCACGGGGTTCTCCACCTTTTGCCAAACATATACACGCGCAGGTTCAGGGCCCGCAGGCTCTCGACATATTCATTACCGGTCATCAGTGCCATAGTAGATACTTCCTTTCTTTTCTGCTCGGTGATTTTTTCAGGATACATTGCCAAACTCTTGTGTACCTCGTTGTCAGCGAAGGGAGGAGGATTGGCAGGTCTGCCCCAATATACAAGCAATTTGCGTGCCAACTTGAATTATTTTTTTGCTTTTTCAGAAAAAAGAGAAAAACACGAAAAAAGAGGAAAAAACCTCCCGGAACATCCGCCCCGCCCTGCGGATGTTCCGGGAGATTTTTCAAAAAATGGAAAAAGAGGAAAGAAAATATCGGGTTAGCATTGGCGAATTAGACGAAAGGCCATTCAAATTTGAAACGGACATCAAAATGAAACAAGATGGGGCGGGCCCTCTCGGGGAAGGGCGTTTTAAAAATGAATCGCCTATTCCTCCGGGGGGAAGAAGCCCCAGGGCTTGGTACTTTTCTTCCGGCGGAGGAAGGTGGCCGGGTCCATCTGGGCCAGCCGGGCGGCGGCCCGAAGGGAAGGGCCTGGGCCAGGGCCTGGGCGATGAGGGCGGCCTCAAAACGGTCCACCTGGGTTTGGAGGGGTTCCCGGTGAGGGTGGGGGCGGGGGCAGGCGCGGCGGTATCCTGTGTGGGGGCGCCGTAGGTGGGGGAGATGGTCCGAGGGGCGTGGAGGGTGCTGCCGTCCAGGATGGCCAGGTCTTGGGGCTGGATCTGCTCGCCGTCGCTCATAATGAAGGCGCGCTCCATGACGTTGCGCAGTTCCCGGACGTTGCCCGGCCAGTTGTACTGGAGGAGGAGGGCCTCGGCCCCGGGGGTGAGGGATTTCTTGTGCTCATAGGTCTGGTTGAGCTCGTCGATCACCGAGCGGGCCAGTTTGGGAATGTCAACTTCCGCTCCGCAGGGGCGGGACGCGGACGGGAAAGACGCTGAGGCGGTAGTAGAGGTCCTCCCGGAAGGTGCCCTCGGCGACGCATTTTTGCAGGTCCCGGTTGGTGGCGGCGATGACCCGGACGTCGATGGAGATGGGCTTGCTGCCCCCCCACCCGGGTGAGTTCCCGCTCCTGGAGGACCCGGAGGAGCTTGGTTTGGGTGGCCAGGAGAGTTCCCCCACCTCGTCCAGGAAGATGGTGCCCTCGTTGGCCACCTCGAAGAGGCCTCCCCTCCCGGTTGGCGCCGGTGAAGGCACCCCGCTCGTAGCCGAAGAGTTCGCTTTCGGCCAAACTCTCTGGGATGGCACCGCAGTTGACCCGGATGAAGTTCTTCCGGGCCCGGGGAGTGCTGATGGATGTAGGAGGCGATGCGCTCCTTACCGGCACCGGTCTCACCTTGGATGAGGATGACCGTGTCCAGCTGGGCGGCCCGGCCTACGATGCGCAGCAGGTTTAGGGGTGGCGGGGTCCTCGGCCACCATTTGGGAAGAGCCCAGCAGTTGGTTGCGGATGACCTCAATCTCCTGCTGGTACCGGGAAGAAAGGCGGCGCTGCTGGTCCAGGGTCTCCTGGAGGGAGACCAGTTCGAGATGTCCCGAACGTTGGTGACCACCAGACAGACCTGGTCGTTCTCATTATAAATGGGGGTGCTGGTGACCAGGGCCTGCTTGCCGGTGACGAAGGACTGGTTGGCGGTGTAGGAGTGGCCGATCTCCAGGGCCTGGAGGGTGGCGGAGTTGGAGATGAGGCCCCGGCGGACCAGTTCATCCATGGGGATACCCAGCACGTCCCGGGCGGACAGGCCGGAGATGACCTCATAGGAATGGTTGACCCAGATGGGTACAGCCTGGCCGTTGGTGATGAAAAATGCCATCGAAGGAGCTCTCCAGAATGGCGAAGAAGCAGGGCAGGGTGGCCAGCTGGCTGGGTACGGTGGGAAGGGAGGGGTTTTTGGGGAGATAGACGCGGTCGCGTTCCATGCAATCACCTCGCTGTTCTGCTCCCCTACTTTAATATAGAGGGAAGGCAATGTCAATGGGAGCGGGGACCTTAGAACGGGGAAGACGGTGCCGGAAGAGGAAAAATCTTAGAAAAATCAAAAATTTGCAATGATGTGTACGAAAACGTCCCCGTAGAAGGGGTGTTCCAGGGTGGTTGAGGAGGGATGCCGATGAAAACGGAAGGATTGGCACGCAGCAGGTGCTGCGGGAGATGATGGACCTGGCCATGGGCCGGGCCAACGACGCGGTGAAGCTGGCCTACCTGGACCAGGATGGCTTGAGCCAGATCGACGGGCTGGATCTGCGGTGCCTGACGGAGTTCAAGCGCAGCAGCAACGGGGCGGTGGAGGTCAAACTCACCGACCGGGTGGCGGTGCTGGAGAAGCTCCTGGAGCAGCAGAAGGCGGAGGAGGACGGTTTGGGGGCCTTCCTGGAGGCCATGGACCGGCTCGGCGGCCCCGGAGGGGATGTGTTCCCAGCGGTGAGACTGCAATTTTCGGACAGGCAGAAGCAGGTCCTGGGGTGGTGGAGCCGGGGCCTCCCCACCGGGACCGGGATGCCATTGTGTGCGACGGGGCGGTGCGCAGCGGGAAGACCCTGTGCCTGGGGCTGTCCTTCTTCCTGTGGAGCATGAGCCGGTTCCGGGGCAGCAGTTTGCCCTGTGCGGCAAGACCACGGAATCGGTGCGGCGGAACCTGCTGGCCTCGGTGCTGCCGGTGCTGGGCGGGTTGGGGTTTCAGTGGGAGGAGCAGCGGGGACGGAACCGGCTGACGGTGCGGTATGGCCGGGTGGAGAACACCTACTTCCTCTTTGGGGGGGATGGACGAGGGCAGCGCCGCCCTGATCCAGGGCATCACCCTGGCGGGCGTCCTGCTGGATGAGGTGGCCCTCATGCCCCGCTCTTTCGTTGAGCAGGCCTGCGCCCGGTGCTCGGTGACGGGGGCCAAGTTCTGGTTCTCCTGCAACCCGGCGGGGCCAGGGGCACTGGTTTTACCGGGAATGGATCTGCAAGGCGGAGGAACGGAACCTTCTCCACCTGCGGTTTCGGATGGAGGACAACCCACCCTCTCCCCGGAGACCCGACAGCGGTATGAGCGGACCTTTCAGGGGCTTTTACCGGCGGTTCATCCTGGGGAGTGGACGGCGGCAGACGGGCTGGTGTACGACTTCTTTGACCAGGGGATGGTCCAGCCAGTGCCCCAGGCCCGGCGGTGGATCCTCTCCTGCGACTACAGGACGGTGAACCCCACCTCCATGGGGCTGTGGGGGAGTACGGCGGGGTGTGGTACCGGGTGGCGGAGTACTACTACGATGCCCGCCAGGCCCGGCGGCAGCAGACCGACCAGGAGTATGCCCAGCGGCTGGCGGAGCTGGCCGGGGGCGGGCCATTGAGGCGGTGGTGGTGGACCCGTCGGCGGCCTCCTTTCTGGAGACGCTGCGCCGGGCGGTGGAACGTGCGCAAGGCGGACAACGAGGTGCTCTCGGGCATCCGGCGCACGGCGGATGCCCTGAAGAACGGGCGCATTGTGATCTGCGAGCCCTGCCAGGGCGCCATCCGGGAGTTTGGGTCCTACTGCTGGGACCTACATTCCGGGGACCAGGACCGGGTGCGCAAGGAGGATGACCACGCGATGGACGAGATCCGTTACTTTGTGGCCACGGTGGTGAGCCCCGCGGAGCGGGGGCGTCATTTACGCGGGGTATGTGGGCGGCCCCGCTGAGGAAAGGAGGAAACCATGGGATTTTGGAACAGGCGGCCGAAGGAGGGACCCCACCGGCCCCGCCCCAGCTGCGGTAAGCGGAGCGGCACCCCTTCGCCTTGATCGACGGGTATGTCCCCTGCACGAGCTAGGCCTTTGACCTGTACCGGGCCATTCGAGAGGCGGTGCCGGTGGTGGACGCAGCCATTCGGAAACTGGTGCGCTTGGCCGGCGGCGTGGGGGTGACCTGCCCGGACAAGGGGTGGAGGCGGCGCTGAACCACTTCCTGCGCACGGTGTGGCGGGGTGGAACCAGCAGGGCATCCAGGCCTTTTGGACAGCTATCTGGACTGCCTGCTCACCTGCGGCCGGGCGGTGGGGGAGATCGTCCCCAGCCGGGACGGGCGGGAGATCGCGGCGGTGCTGTGCGGGCGGGTGTCGGACATCCAGGTGCGGGAGGGGACTCCCCCCCTGGAGGTGGTGCTGGCCCAGAAACGGCCCGACGGGTCGGTGGAGGACCTGCCGAGGCAGGAGCTCCTCCTCTTTTACCCCGTACCACCCCAGCCCGGAGAACCCCTATGGGGTGTCCCTGCTGCGGAGTATGCCGTTTCTGGCGGGGGTGCTGCTGAAGATTTACCAGACCCTGGGGCCAACTGGGAGCGGGCGGGAAACGTCCGGTTTGCCGTGGTCTACAAACCCGACGGGGAGGCCGACCCCGGCAGGTGAAGGAGCGCAGCCAACTGCTGGCCCAGCGGTGGTCCGAGGCCATGGGAAGCACCCGGGCCGGTTCGGTGCGGGACTTTGTGGCGGTGGGGGATGTGGAGATCCGTGTGATCGGCGCGGAGTGCGACATCCCCGACTGTCAGGCGCCGGTGCGGCTGATTCTGGAGCAGCTCATCTCCCAGACGGGCATCCCGCCCTTTCTGCTGGGGCTCAACTGGTCCTCCACCGAGCGCATGAGCAGCCAGCAGGCGGACATCATGACCAGCGAGCTCACCGCTCTGCGCCGCACCCTCACCCCGGTGGTGGAAAAGGTGTGCGACCTGTGGCTGCGGCTGCACGGGAAGGACAGCGACGTTCAAGTGGAGTGGGAGGAGATCAACCTCCAGGACCAGGTGGAGGAGGCCCGGGCGGCCCTCTACCGCCAACAGGCCCGGCAGCTGGGGGAGCAGCCCACCCGGCCCAGCCAGGCGCCACCGAAAACGCATGGAGAGGAGGAGACCCATGGAGACAGTACGGAAACAGACCAGAACCCAAGCTGACCCTGTGGAGGGGGGGAACTGGCGGCCATCAACGCCCTGGGGAACACCAGCCTGACGGCGGAGGAGGTGTACCCCTTCGGGGTGCGGCTGTGTGACAACCAGACCGACCGGGACCTGGAGTACTTCGCCCGGGCGGATTTGGAGCAGCTGGCAGAACTCTTTGTGGGAAAGACGGGGATCTTTGACCACAGCTGGAGCGCCAAGGACCAGCGGGCCCGGATCTACCGCACGGAGCTGGTGGAGGAGCCAGGGGTGGTCACCGAGGCCGGGGGAGCCGGGGTGTTACCTGAAGGGCTATGCCTACATGCTCCGCACGGCGGAGAAACGGGGCTCATTGCGGAGATCGAAGGGGGGATCAAGAAGGAGGTCAGCGTCAGCTGCGCGGTGCGCCGGGCAGGTGTGCTCCATCTGCGGCCATGACATCCATGACCGGGGGCCAGTGCAGCCCACGGGAAGGGACAGGTCTATGGGGGAGAAACGTGCATCGTGCGCCTGGCAGAGCCCACGGACGCCTTTGAATGGTCCTTCGTGGCGGTGCCTGCCCAGCCCAGGGCAGGGGTGGTGAAGGGCTTCCAGCCGGGGACCACCTTGCGGCAGGCCCTGGCGGCCTGGGACCGGGACAGGGGTCTGGCAGGCAGGCTGGACCAGCTGGAGAAGGAGGCCGCCGCAGGGCGGCGGCATCTGGAGGACCTGCGCCGGGAGACGGTGCGCTTGGGCCTGCTGGCGGAGCCAGCCCTGGGGAAGCGACCTTGCAGGGCATCGCCGGCAAGCTGAACCAGGAGGAGCTGGAGGCCCTGCAGGCCTGCTATACCAGGCGGCTGGAGGGGCAGCTCCCCCTGCCGGTGCAGCTGCACTACGGCGGGGGAGACAACCCAGGAGGGGCGGGCGGGACCGCTCCTTCGTGATTTGAGAAAGGGAGGAAGACAGATGAGCGTGGCATTTGACGGCATGGACAACCTGGTAGTGACCTTCCGGTGCAGCGGTACGGTGGAGGCGGGCAGCCCCGTCATCCTCAGCGCCAACGACACGGTGGCCGACGGGGGGCGGGCAAAGTGCCCATCGGCGTGCTGCTGCAGAAGCGGGGGAACTACGCGGCGGTACAGATCCGGGGTATGTGACCCTGCCCTACACCGGCACGGCCCCGGCGCTGGGCTGGCAGGAACTGGTGACCAACGGCAGCCAGGGCCTGCGGACGGTGACCACCGGCGAGGCGGGCAAGGCCTGCCTGGTGGTCTGGGTGGACGCGGCGACAAGCACCCTGGGGCTGTTTCTTTTGAGCAGAAAGGAGAGGGAACCATGGCATATTCCCATGAGACGGTAAGACTGGACAAGGGGATGTACGGCGAGGCCGGGCATTCCTTTACCCAGGTGTTGGAGAAGTGCGACCCCTCGAGCAGTACCGGGGACGCCGCTGGAGCACTTGGACGCCTTTCAGCGGCAGCTGAAGCGATTTGACATCAAGGTGAAGGGGCGGGCTCCGACGTGGTGGCCAAGTTCTTTGCCACTTGGGGAGTCGGCGGTGCTCTTCCCCGAGTACGTGGCCCGGGCGGTGCACCAGGGGATGGAGGAGAACGACATCCTGCCCCAGATGATCGCCACGGAGACCCGGATCAGCGGGTTGGACTACCGGTCCCTTGCCTCCACCCCCCACGGAGGAGGAAAAAGCAGCTGAACCTGGTGGCCGAGGGGGCGGCCATCCCCGAGACCAGGTGCACACCCAGGAAAACCTGGTGCAGCTGCACAAGCGGGGACGGATGCTGGTGGCCTCCTACGAGGCCATCCAGTTTCAGCGGCTGGATTTGTTCTCGGTGACTTTGCGGCAGATCGGGGCCTACATCAGCCGGATGCAGGTGGCTGACGCCATCGACGTGCTGCAGAATGGGGACGGGAACGAGAACGCTGCCCCAGTGTACACCGTGGGCACCGACCCCCATCGCCGGCACGGCGGGGACGCTGACCTATGAGGCGCTGGTGGACTTTTGGAGCCAGTTTTCCCCCTATGCCATGAACACCCTGGTGGTGGGGGATGCCATGGCCGGATCCTGAAGCTCCCGGAGATGCAGGACGGCACGGCAGGACTGACCTTCCAGGGTACCGGGCAGCTGGTGACCCCATGGGGGCCACCTGCTCCGCAGCAGCGCGGTGCCCAGTGGGACCATTCTGGGGCTGGACCGGAACTACGCCCTGGAGATGGTGCGGGCCAGCGACGTGCTGGTGGAGTACGACAAGCTCATCGACCGGCAGCTGGAGCGGGCGGCGGTGACCTCCATTGCCGGGTTTGCCAAGATCTTTACCCCGGCGGCCAAGGTACTGCAGATCGGCACCGCCCCGCCGAGCCGGAGGAGCCCTGATGGCGGGGCGGGAGGATGTGCTGACCTGGCCCTGGCCTTTGCCGGGCGGGCGCTGACGGAGGGGGGGAGGAGGGGGTCCTCTCCCTCCTGTGTGAGACCGCCTGGGACCGGTGGGCAGGCCAGCTCCGAGATGGGGTGACTGTGGAGGACTGCGGCCAGGTGATGGCGGTGGCGGCCGCCTGGACGGCCCTGTCCGCCGTGGCTGGGGCGCTGGAACAGAGCCAGCCGGTGCCGGTGTCCTTCACCGCCGGGGACCTGCGGGTGGACCGGGCAGTGGGGGATGGACGCCTGTGCCTGGAGCCTGGGCTTACAGGCTGAGGCCCTGATGGCCCCCTTTGTCCGGGACGAGGCCTTTGCCTTTTTGGGAGGTGGAGGATGAGCTTTGCCGGGGTGTTTGACGCCATCGCCGCCCGGTATGGCCAGGTGGTGACGGTGGCCAAGGACGGTGACCCTGGGGTCCGGCCGGGCGGTGCTACGGCCGATGCTGGACCGAAAGCTCCCAGTTCGTCCCCACGGACTTAGGGCTGGCCCGGGTGGAGGAGACCTCTGCCTGGGCCAGGTGGGGCTCCCTTCTCGGAGGAGGCGGAGTTTGGACGGTGACCCAGGGGGAGACGGTGTATGCCGTGGTAAACCTCGCCCGGTGCGGGCGGGGGAGGAGAGGATCTATTGGCGGGCGGTGCCCGCGCGGGAGGAAGGGAGGAGTGTGAACACCACGCTGACGGCCCTGCGCCAGGCCATGACGGACTTCTTGGCGGGGGAGGGCATCCCCGCCCTCACCGCCTGGGGAACCGAGAGGAAGGGACCACGCCGGTGGCGGTGGTGCAGATCCAGGAAGTGCGGGCCAGCGGAGGGGATTTCAGAACTACCTGGGGCAGACCTACGACCCGGCGGCCAAGACAGCATGACGGAGACCTATGGCCAGCAGGTGGGGTGACCTTTGCCCTCACCCTCTACAGCCCCGCGCCAGGCGGGGAGGCTGGGTGCCGGGCGCTGGCCGACCAGGTGGCGGCGGCCTTCCTCACCAGGGGACCGGCAGGGTTTGCCGTGGAGAAGTGTTCCCGGGGGAGGCCGCCTTTGATGCCCAGTGGGGGATGTTTCGGGTGAAGCTCAGGCCCACTGCCGGGGGGTGGCTGGTGGCCCGGACCCAGGAGAGCGGAGAGATTGTGGATTTGCAGTGAAAGGAGAGGTGGTGCTATGAGCACAACGGTGACAAGCCATCTGCGGCCGGGGTGTACTCGGTGTACGAGGCCTCCTCAGTGGTGGGAGCGTTCTCCCCGGCAGGGCTGGGCCGGGGTGGTGGGCCTGAGCGAAGGGGCACCCCGGGGAAGGTCTATCCCTGGGCACCCAGGCAGGAGGCGCCCAGACTGGCAAGGAGGACAACCTCACCCAGCTGGTGCAGGTGTGCATGGCCCAACAGGGCGGCCAGGTGCTGGCGGTGCCGGTGGAAGACAGCAGCGGGTATGCCGCCGCCTTTGCCCTGCTGGCCCAGGAGGAAAACCTGAAGGTGGTGGTCTGCGACAGCGAGACCCTCACGGTGCAGCAGGCCCTGCGGGGACCATGCGGCGTCTGCGGCCCAGGACCGAAAGCGCATCGCCGTGGTCCCCGGGGGCGCCGGGGAGACGTGACCCAGCTCACCACCCGGGCGGCCAGCCTCAACAGCGAGCGGGTGGGCCCCAGGAGACAGCCCAGGGGGGGCGCCCGGGTGGCCACCACTGGCCAGGGGCCATCTGCGGGGAGGCAGGCCCCCCCCCCTTCGGCAGGGGGCGGCCCTCCAGGGGATCGGCAGTTTGGCCACCCGATACAGTGAGGAGGTGGACACCCTCCTCCAGGGGCGTGACCCCGGTGGAGCTGGTGGGGGGGTGTGCTCGGTGATCGAGGGGTGACCACCCGCACCAAGACCGGGAAGCGGCGGATGCCACCCTGGCGGGCTGACCACCCATCCTGGTGGTGGACGATGTGATCCCCAGCATTCGGGCGGCCCTGGGGGCCAAAGTTCTTGGGCCAAGAACACGGCCCAGACCCGGGGGGCAGTGCGATCCCAGGTGATTTTGGAGCTGGAGGAAGGTGCCGCGGAGATCATTGCCCAAGCTGAGGTCACCGCCCAGGCCCTGGAGAGCGACCCCACGGTGTGCCTGTGACCTTCTCCTTCACGGTGGCCCAGGGGGCTCAACCAGATCTGCTCAGCGCCCAGATCACGGTGTAAGGAGGGAGGATCTATGGCAGCAACCATCATTCCCACCAGCCGGGACATCTACCTGGAGGTGGACGGCAAGAAGGTGGCAGTGGTCCCAGAGCTACACCGCCCAGACCACCAAGACCAACACCACGGTGGAGGCCTTTGGCGAAAGTGAGCCGGTGGCCACCATTCCGGGGCAGCACCAGCATGTGCTGGAACTCACCCGAATCTACGCCACCGACGAGGCCCTGGCCGACGGGATCGACTTTACAGCCTGGAGGATTTTAGCCTGGTGATCTGCAAGCCGGACCGCCGGGTGATCTACAGCGGGTGCCAGTGGAGTAAGATCGGTGAGAGCGGCACCCCTGGGGGCCGCAGTGGTGGAGAAGGTCACCGTGGTGGTAGAAGCAGAAGTGGAGACGAATCTATGACCATTCCAGACTGGCTGCGGCTGCGCACGGCCCGGCGGGGCCAGGCAGCCCACGGGGAGGTTTTCCCCTCACCGCCCAGCAGGCGCTGGAAGCCCGGCAGGGAGGCTCTGGCCCTGGCGGAGGACGAGGGGCGCTGGCCCTCTGCGCCAACGCCTGCCTGGTGGCCCGGGGGTGCGGAAGGGGGAGGCGGACCTTCCCCTCGGGCAGGAAGGCGGTGCTGGCGGCCTATGGGCCGGGGAGATCGAGACCCTGGCCCGGCGGTGGGCGGCCTGGAACCAGAGGGGGCCTGGGGCCAGACTTGGCGCCCGGGCGGCTGGAGGCCCTGAAGGCCCAGCTGGCCGACTTACCCTGGCAGCGGCTGCAGTGGCGGTGCTCCGCCAGTTCGGGCCCTGCCCACCGAGGGGCGGGCCAGGGCCATGACCGGAGGACTATCTGTGGTGCGCGGCCAACCTCCTCTTAGACGGGAGGAGGCCTGGACCAGCTCTCTTGCCCCCTGCCGGCAGGAAGCCGAGGCGGGCCGAAAGTGCCCGGTGTGCGGCCGGGCTGCCGGCCAGACCGACCACGGGACCAACCCGCCTTTGACTGGGCCCGGTTCACGGGCGTTAAAGGAGGAGACCGAGACGTGAGGGACCATGGCCCCCTGGTGGGGAGACGGAAGACAGGACGGAGGCCCCTCCTGCCTGAGGAGCAGACGATCTTAGCCCGGGCGGGAGGTTTTCTGGAGAAGACAGGGCGGAACCGGCGGAGGGCGGCCCCTGCCGGAAGGGGGAGCAGGCACCTCGGCCCGAGGCGGGCCAGGGGGATCTCCCGGCGGCGGCCCCGGTGCCGGACAGGGAGAATGTTTTTGGCGGAACTGCTGGCGGGGGCGGCCCAGGAGGACCGCCTCCCGCCCCTGCCCCGGGGACAGGGGGTGGGAGAACTGTCCCACCGCCTGGCGCGGACTGCCCAGGCCGTCCGGTGGCTGGCAGGCAGGCGGGGGAACTGCGGGCAACGGTTCCCCTGCCTCCCGTGCCTGGGGAGGGGACGGACTGGGCCGCCCTGGACCGGGCGGTGGAGCGGGACGCCCGGCGGTATGACCGGGGGTTCCCCTGTATTGAGACCATGGAGAGAGAGGAGGATGGGCATGGAACTGCGCCCCATGCAGTACAAGGGGTTCGTGTGGCCCCACAACCCCAGGACCTATACCATCACCTATGACCGGCAGGTGGCGGTGCACAAGGTGCCCTTTGGCCGGTACGCCATGCAGGATCTGGGGATGGGCCACCGGGTGATGCGGGGGAGGGGAGTTTGTGGGGCCGGAGGCCTATACACCTTCCGGCCCTGGCCTCGGTGTTTTACGAAGGCGGGGCCGGGGACGTTGCTCCACCCGGTGGCAGAGCGCCCAGGTCTACTTCGTGGCCCTGGCCCTGACTCAGGAGCCCCTGGAAGGACTATGTGCGGTACACCTTTACCTTCTGGGAGACCTACAGCCGCTACAGGACACCCTGGCCCCGGCGGGGGCCTGACGAGGGGAGCGCCCCTCAGACCGAGGGCAGGACGACCCCCCTGGGGGCCGGACCCATACGGTGCCCACCCAGGGGGAGACCCTGTGGGGGCATCGCCCAGGCCTGGGGGGTCACCTTAAACTGCTGGCGAAAGAACCCCCAGCTGAAGAACCCCAACGTGATCCAGCCGGGGCAAGTGCTGATGATGCCATGAGGAGGATGCCTGTGACCACGTGGACGTTGACCTGCTATGACGGCCGGACCTATCCCTGCCCACCCTCTGGCCTGGCGGCTGGAATACGGGGTGAGGGACCCTGCGACAGCTTCTGGGTAAAAACCCTGTGGACAGAGGGGAAGGAGGCCATCTTGGCCGACCTCACCCTGTCTCCAGGTGACAGGGAGGCGAGACCCTGTTTATGGGGGTGGTGGACGAGTGCGAGACCTGCTGGGGGCCGGAGGGGTGTACGGCCACCTTCTCCGGCCGGGGGGATGCAGGCCCTGCTGCTGGACAACCAGGCCGAGGCGGCGGACTTCGCCTGGCCACTTGGGAGGGGCCATCCTGGCCCGGTATGTGAGCCCTGCAAGGATCGCCCTGGACCGGGGGGTGCAGCCGTTTGGCGGCCCGGCAGGGTTCTCCGTGGCCTCGGGAGCAGCTGCTGGAAGGTGGTCTACGACTTTGCCGCTTACCACGGCGGGGCGGCGCCGCGGTTGCAGGCAGGAAGCTGGCCCTCCACCCCTGGGAGGACAGGAGCGCCCCTGAACTGGACAGCGGGCCCCGTGACCCAGGTGGTCCAGCGGAACCAGCCAGCAGTACGGGGTGCTGTCCCAGGTGACAGTAGGCAGAAGGACGTGTCCCTGGACCCGGCAGACGGTGGCCAACGAAACCTTCCGAGCCCGTGGGGGCCAGTGCAGCCGGGTCTCCTGCTGCCCCGGGAAGACGGGGTACCAGACCCGGCGGTACCAGGCCCAGTGCCAGCTGGACCGGTCGGCCTCCCAACTGCAGACGGCGGAGGTGACGGTGGCCCTGCCCTTGCCGCCTGGCCTGGGGACCTGGTGGACCTGGAAGGCTGGGGCGGCGGGACGCTGGCGGCGCGGGAGAGCAAGGGTAAGTCTGGGGGAGGGGGCTATGGGACCACCCCTGGTCCTGGCCGACCCCCAGGCGGGTGTTCTGAGAGGAGGCAAGCGTATGTGGATGGCAAAGACCCCCCAGGCCGATCCCCTGGCCGAGCCCGGGGGCGGAACTGGGGCAGGTGACCTGGGTGGCCCCCGGTGGGGGTGCCCCTGGCGGGGGAGCGGCGGAACGTGACGGTGTGCCTGCCGGGGGCTACCACTGACCCCAGCCGGGGGCAGGCGGTGCTGGTGGTGAAGAGCGGACCGGAGGGATCTCCTGCCTGGGTGGGCGCCCTGGAGGCAGAAGGGACGGTCCCCGGTGAGGTGTGGCTCTCCCGTGGCCCCCGGGTGGGGGGTCCGGCTGACGAAGGACGGGAAACCCGCCTCAGGGCCGGTGGAGGTGGACGGTACCCCACGGTGGGCAGGAGGTGGTCCCATGACTGCCCTCCTGTGGAATAGGGACTACTGCCCCGACGGCATGGGGGCTTCCGCCAGGCCTGGGGCGGGGAGTGAGTCCTGGGCGGAACTCTTCCAACTCACCGCCCGGCGGGGAAGCTTTCGTTGCTGCCCAGGTGGGCAGCGCCCACCTCCCTGGGCCGGAGAAGTAGAGCGGCCTGGGGGACCGTGGGGGCAGGGTATGCCGCCGAGGCCCTGGCGGAGGTCCCCGACCTCCAGGTGACGGGGCCACCTGGGACGAGGGGGCCAGCGCCTCCACGTGGAACTGAAATGGAAGAGGCGCCCCTCACGGCGGGAGGTCCTCTGTGAGAAGGGAGTGAAGGACATGAATAGACAGCGGAAGCGATCTATGACAGATGGCCGACCAGTTTGCCCCCAGGAGACAGGGATGGAACTGGCGGGGCCGGGGAGATGAAGGTGCGGCTGTAAATTTGGCGGCCCAGGCCCGGCCTGTACCTGGAGAGTGCATGGACCCGGAAGCAGTGTTTCCCCAGACCACCACCGGGAGGATTTGGGGACAGGCACGCCTTTCTCCGGGGCATCACCCGGCTGTAGAAGCCAGCCAGGCGGCAGGGGACCCTGCGGTTCTCGTCAGACGGCAGGGACGGCAGTTCTGCCCATCCCCCCAGGGGACGGTGTGTTTGACGGCCGGGCCTGGTGGCTGCCACCACCCAGGATGGCGTGCTGGCCGCCGGGCAGACCCAAGGTGGACCTCCCTGCCCAGGCGGTGGAGCCCGGCCCCGGGGAACGTGCCTGCAGGGACAGTGCAGACCATGTCGGTGGCGCCGGTGGGCATTGCCGCTGCAACCGTGCCTCCCTTCGCCGGCGGCCGGGCGGCGGAGGGGACGGGCCCTGCGGGCGCGGGTCCTGGCCACCTACCGCCAGCTGGCAGGAACAAGACCTACTATGCCCAGCAGGCCTGGGGGGCAGGAGGGGGTGACGGCGGTGACCGTCACACCCAAGGCCCGGGGGAGGCTGGGCACGGTGGACGTGGTGGTCTGGGCCCAACGGCCTGCCGAGGGACCTCGGTGGACGTCAGGTCCAGGCCGTCCCTAGAGGAAGGCCCAGCGGGAGATCGCCGTGGACCTCCAGGTCCGGGCTCATCACGGCGGTGACGGTGAACCTGGTGCTGTCGGTGCGCCCCAGGCGGGCTGCTGCCGGGGCCGGTGCTGGCCCGTGGAGGAGGCCATGGAGACCTGGTGACGGGGACCATGCTGGGCCAGGACGTGCTGCTGGCCAAGATCGTACCTCCACCTGGAAGGCGCTGGCCGATTGCCAAACTTGTAGTTCTCTACAGACTTCTGTATGTCCTCGTTGTCGGTAGTGAATACACTATTTCCGTTTGACAATGGAACGAATGCAGTATGGGGTTCTTCTTGCTCAGGTACCACATTAATACTGATATTGGTGTTCGCCTTGTAGGTTTCGTAATCATGTAAGTAAAAGGGGGACGGACACCTTATCCCATCCCCATTAATTAATAATTCTTTATGAACTCTTTATTGTGCATTTGAAATACGGGCGGGTGCTTTGTAGTCTCATACGTGCATGTGCCTTTGCATGAAAGCGCAGATGCAGGCCGACTCACCTCTTGGATAACTGCATCAGTACAGCGGATACAAAGGCACACACCAAGTCAGTACGTTACGTGCCCAAGACACATGTGTTTTTGGAATATTCCGGATCCCATTGCAATCACTCATTCCGTTTACATCAGACAGTTCAGATGTATATTAGCCTTCTCCGAAATCAGTATCCCAAGATTTAAATTTCAAGTTCCATACCTCCACGGTATCTTTCAAGCGAATTTTCGCTCTTTTATCTTGGAAGCAGAGAGCATATCCTTCCACAAAATAAAATCTTACGCTTGTTACCGATGCCGGTACCAACAAAAGGTCTTTGGTAATATCCACAAGGTTTTCATCGGTAATTATGGCGCATTTCTTGTCAATCCCATTCGCCCCACCTCGATGTCCTTTCGACCATCCACCAGATACCACCTGTAAACCAAGTGTTCATGCCGTCCTTTGCAATGGCAGCACTACTTCACACCAGAACAGAATGTCGTATTTTCCATTGCGAGGCGCATATCATATACACCGTGTTTGTTTCATCGCCCAGTATACTGCCCGGAAGCCATATTACTTTTTGCGAGACCCTCGTAGAGATTTTCTTCGATTTCCGCTTTGGATAGCTGAGGATTTCTTCCTGCGCTGAGCAGACACGCTTCAGTGGTAAGAATCGTACCCTCGCCGTCAGCGCTTATACTTCCGCCCTCAAAAAGAAGAAGTCGCTGAAGTCATAAACATCGACATCGAGCATATCGCAGACCTTGCGTGCTATCTTGTTATCCTTGTCCCACGGAAATAAAGTCCGTCAACAAGACCGCCCCACGCATTGAAATACCAGTCCACACCACGCATATCACCCTTATCGTTCACGACAAACTCGGGGGAAACATCTCGCCCACGCATCGTCAGAGGACATCTCGACAACACGGATATGAGGGGGAGCATTCTGCGTGCGTTCTCATACTGTTCAAATGAGGCAAGAACGGTGACCTTTTCGTTTTTTTTGCAATGGCGCAGGCAACCTCGCAGAACGCTTTTTTTGCCTTTACTCCGCCGTACTGCCACGAATCCGGCCGCTCGGGGAATATTATTATACAGCCGCTGTGCAGGAAAA
>VOFG01001014.1_pt1 | contig 59120 bp, 73 predicted proteins | sample 5384171 | NCBI WGS metagenome assembly VOFG01 (sample SAMN12384726, study PRJNA508395) | human gut metagenome | isolation source: healthy gut F | host: Homo sapiens
TCAGACAGCCGAAACGCCATCGGTTGGGTCAAGCAAAAGCGTTGCAAGACCAAGTTGGAACGCAGCCCCCGTACAGAAGCTCTCTATCAAATGATAGAACGGGCTGAAACCTGGCTCAAGACCCACAAAACAGACATCCCCATCCTGAAATGGGAGACGGAACGATGGGGTGAAGTCCCGGCCGATTTCGGCAGAAAATAATCATCTCCACTTTGTATCCTAAAAAGAAAAACGATGAAACAACGTATATCTTACCTTATTAAATTGTTTTTAGCCTTCCTGCTGTTCTTTGTGTTGCAGAAAATCGTATTCGTCTATTTGAACGAGCCCTTGCCGGCAGGCGATCTGTTCCAGGTCATCGTCCACGGGTTGGGTCTGGATGCTTCTACAACAGGATACTTGCTCATCTTTCCATTCCTCGTCGTATGGCTCAGCATTTGGATGCGTCACATGAAGACCAAAGCCGTATTACGCCCTTATTTCATCCTTATTGCCATTCTGCTCTCGCTGATTTTGTGGCAGACACATCACTCTACACATTCTGGAAATTCAAGCTCGACGCCACGATCTTCAATTACATGGACGCTCCCAAACAGGCTATGGCCAGTGTCTCCACCGGCTATGTCGTCATGCGCCTGCTTTGGATTACGGTATTCTCCGTTCTCTTGTCATGGACTTGCATCCGCCTTACGCCCAAATCATTCCCAGTTTTGCCTATTAACCAGAAAAATGCTGCTTCACAATTTCACATACGTACTATTAGGCGGCCTTATCTTTTTTGGCCATACGAGGAGGGATAGGACGTTCCACCATGAATATCGGCAACGCTTATTTCAGTGAAAACACCTACATGAACCATGCTGCCGTAAACCCGGCTTTCAGCCTGATGTATTCTTGGAACAAATCCGAAAAACTTCGCCGAGAAATACAATTACTTAGACGAACATAAACGGGCCGCCTGCTATGCACCGCTTTATCCGGCCTCGACAGAAGACTGTACCCGGCAATTGCTACGCGCCACACGTCCCAATATACTCATCATCATCCTTGAAGGATTCGGAGGAGAATATATAGAAGAACTGGGCGGAGCTAAAAACGTGTCACCGAATATAAGCCGACTCATTCGCGAAGGCATCTTTTTCGACAACGTATATGCCAACAGTTTCCGCACCGACCGCGGACTGGTCAGCACGTTAAGCGGGCATATCAGTTACCCCACCACCTCCATTATGAAACTCCCGGCCAAGTCACGCCTTTTGCCCAGCATAGCCCGTACGTTGCAACAAGCAGGATACCAGACGGACTTCCTCTACGGCGGTGACATTAACTTTACCAACATGAGAAGTTATTTCACAACTACGGGCTACCAACACCTGACCAGTGACACGGACTTCAGCCTACAGGAACGCACTTCAAGCTCCTGGGGCGCGCACGACGAATACACATTCGACCGGCTGTATGAAATGCTCGAATCCCGACCGGCCGACCGACTGTGGCATACCGGATTCTTGACTCTCAGCAGCCACGAACCGTTCGAAGTCCCCTACAACCGGTTAAAAGACAAACGGCAAAACTCTTTTGCCTATACCGATCATTGCTTGGGTGAATTTATCGACCGTCTGAAACAACTTCCGGTGTGGAACAACCTGCTGGTCATCTGCCTGCCCGACCACGGCAGCTCACCCACTTTCAATGTCACGTCGCCCACCTTCTACCACATCCCCATGCTATGGTTAGGCGGAGCCATAAAAGCACCGGCCGTCATCCATACCTTAATGAACCAAAGCGACATGCCCGCCACACTGCTCGGACAACTTGGTTTGCCACATCAAGACTTCAAATACAGCCGCAATATCTTTTCGACATCCTACACCTATCCCTTCGCTTACTCCACGTTCAGCGACGGATTCATGTTCAAGGACAGTACCGGTGTGACCATTTTCGACAATGCAGCCCGAAAACCGGTCTACAACGAACCTACCCCCTGATGGGGCACGTGAAGAAAAAAGGTATGGCTATCCTGCAAACCTCATACGACCAATTGGGGAAAACTGACACGTTTCCCCAATTGGCAATCCCGCATTTACAGCCATAAAGTCACGCTCCAATAGACAGCAGCAGCCAACAAAGCACTCACGGGAATCGTCAACACCCAAGCTGTCATCAAACTCCTTGTCACGCCCCATCGCACAGCAGAAAGCCTCTTAGTGGCTCCAACGCCGATGATGGCTCCCGTTATCGTATGAGTCGTACTTACCGGAATTTTCAGGTATTCCGTCAGATAAAGCGTAAAAGCACCGGCTGTTTCCGCAATAACCCCTTCAAAAGGTGTCACCTTGGTGATACGCGTTCCCATAGTCCGCACTATTTTCCATCCCCCGGACATAGTACCCAACGAGATGGCCGTGAAACAAGAAAAAGCTACCCAGTCGGGCAAATCTTCTATACTGCGTATTCCCATTCCCAACCCTTCGGAATGACCGGCAATCATGGCTGCCGCAATAATACCCATCACCTTTTGGGAATCGTTCAACCCATGTCCGATGCTGAACAAGGCCGAAGACACGAGTTGCAACCTCTTAAACCACACCTCGGCCGTATGCGGATGCGCTTTCCGACATGCGTGCAATACGAGAATCGTGAATCCCAATGCCACTATCATACCAATCAAAGGAGCCAGAAAAATAAAAGCCGCAATCTTCAATATGATATCCAACTGTATAGAGCCGAAACCGCTGGCCATGATAGCCGCACCGGCAAAACCACCAATCAACGTATGGGAAGAGGAAGAAGGAATACCTTTCCACCATGTAAACAAATTCCATATAATAGCGGCAATCACACCAGACAGGATAATCGCCAAAGTGATATATTCCTCCATGACCGTCTTCGATACGGTATTGGCTATCCCGAAACCACCGATAACATATTTGGCAATGAAGAAAGCCACAAAATTGAAAGCGGCAGCCCACAACACAGCTTGAAAAGGAGTCAACACCTTAGTAGACACAATGGTAGCAATCGAATTGGCTGCATCATGAAACCCATTGATATAGTCGAACAAGAGAGACAGTACAATGATAATCAATAATAACTCCATGGTTCTTGCCTTTCATTTATACATACTTCACGATCAGATTCTTCAGAATCTTTCCCACATGCTCGGCCGCATCGGTTGTCCGCTCCAGTTCCTGCATGATTTCTTTGATCTTTATCAACTCTATGCTGTCCTTCTCTTCTTCAAAAAGCCTTCGGATAAAAAAACTCATAGACATCGTCTGCCTGATTCTCCAAATCATGAAGTTCGACACAAAGCCCCCGCAAACGAGCCGGATTCTTCCGGAACACATTCAATTCTTCCACCGCCTTGCAAATACAAGCTGCCTCTTGCTGTATGAAATGACATAATTCTCTTGCACTATCGCCCAAAACACGGGGATTATAAATATTGATACGCTTGGCACAACTGTTCACGCAGTCTATCACATCGTCTATGCCAGAGGCCAGGGCATTGATGTCCTCGCGGTCAAGAGGAGTAATGAACGTCGTTTCCAGTTCGTCAAGCACCTGATGGGTCACCATATCCCCCTTTACGTTCGACTTCTTTCACCCGTCTGTAATAAGTCTCCCTGTTCTTCCGGCTTGCCCTGTTCCACACTCTCCGTCAGCACATCGGCTGCCTCAGACAGAATATCCGCAAGCTGTTTCAGCAAACAGAAAAATTAGGTTGCTTCGGTACGAAGCTGTTAAAAAAGGAATTTTTCATAAAATCAAGTGTTTAAATTCTATTTCGTCTTCTTCATTTTCTCTCGCAATACCTCCACTACGGCCGGCAAAATCGAAATTACAATAATAGCCACAATGAGAATTTTTAGATTGTCTTGTACGAAAGGCAAGTCTCCGAAAAAAGTAACCCGCATAGCAAACGATGCCACCCAAAGCCCCTCCTCCGACGACATTATACATCATGAAATAGTAATAATGCATACGCCCCATTCCGGCTACAAAGGAGCAAACGTACGGACAATAGGAACGAAACGGGCTATGATGATTGTTTTCCCTCCGTATTTTTTATAAAATTCATGAGTCTTGTCCAAATAACTTTGCTTGAATATTCTGGAATCCGGATTATGAAACAGTCGTTTTCCCAAAAGCGCCCTATCATATAATTGCAGGAATCTCCTAAGACCGCAGCTACAAACAATATCAGGAATAATAAATTGACATCGAGCGGAACGGAGGGGAACAGCGGCAATGGCGCCCCCCACAAAAAGCAAGGAATCGCCCGGCAAAAGGGCGTGACCACCAGTCCCGTCTCACAAAAAATAACAGCAAACAATATGGCATAAGTCCACGTATGATACTGCTGCACCATCTCCACCATATAATGGTCGATGTGCAGGATAAAATCTATTATAAAATCCATTACTTTATATCCTTATTACTAATAAAATGAAAACCAGCAGCCGAAAAGCTGCCATAAAAAAAGACTTTCTCTGCAATCTCTTACAGGAAAGTCTTAAATAAGGATACGCCTTAACGTATATACAAAATATAATTTGGCATTGCTGGAAAACGATGTATCCGGGAGTTTCTCTCCTCTCTCCGGCAGCCACAAGGCTGCAACCTGCCACACACCATTTTTCCATCCAGCACAAGCTGTATGCCCTTTGAAAGAACGCATAGCCTGAATCGAGTGCCCGATTGGACACGAAAGAAGTGCATAACCGATATCACCCCATCCAAACCCTGCACGTATCTCCTTATCCTGTCCGCAGTATTTCGTATCTGTCTCTCCACCGTCTCCCGCCTCCATTATGTTAGTAGAAAGCATGCAAGCCATATCTCCCTCCGCTGTGGAAAAAGAAAAGTCCCACAGAAAAAAGACACAAAGCAAATACCAAATAGGATAAACATTTTGCCATAACCGCTGCAAAGATAGGGATTATTTTTTCATCCGGCAAACGATATGAAGAAAAGGCACACTCAAAATCCGCAGACTGAAAAATCATTCTTCTGCCCCCGACGATACTTCATTTTCATGCCAAGAACTTTCGAATCAAACCTTCCGAAACCGATTCACCAAAGAACGGATTGCAAAATAAACATCCAGCAGACCAAACAAACGATAGGTAATCAATATGGCCTGAAACTTCTTACTGAATGAAGAGTACTTGACCCGAAGCAGTTCCCTTCCATACAAAGAAGACAAGGCTTTAGCCAACAATCGCCCCCTCACCCTATGCCTTCTGACGATATATTCTTTCTTAATACAAGAAATGAAACGCAAAATAGGACTCGCAATACGGTCGTTGTAAAAGACCGAACGGTCCACATTTCCTTTCACCTCTACATACAAATGGTACAGTTCATCGTCACTCCCTTGCCTTAAAATCCGTTCCAACGGATAATGCTCAATAAAATCAAAGATAAATGCAGGACGCCAACAATGGAATTTATGAGCCAACCGCTCCAACCTGTCATCGACAAGCGCATAAATCTTCCTAATTTCGTCCGGCAAAAGCGCATATTTCTCCTGAATCATCTTTCCGGGAGGATCCATATAAAGATACAAGCACGAAGGCACCAACTTGATGCTGTTGCACTGTAGAATATAATCCAAATTGAACAACAAGTCCTCATACACGACCAAATCGGTACGGAACATAATGCGGTGCTCCCTTAGAATCGAGGTTTTGTAGAATTTTCCCCCAAACATACCCATTCCATAAATGCCGAGCGATGAAATCACCCATTGTATCGTCCTTAAAATCCCCTCGAAATTATAATATATCTCCCCCCTTCGGAAGAGTCTTGTATCCTCCTATCACCAAATCGTAACCGAGCCCCTCTTTCAAGACGTCGAAAAAAGCCCTCGTCCACGGAGTCGTCCGCGTCGACAAAAGCAATCCACTCCCCGCACGCCACTTCAAGTCCCAAATTACGTGCTGTACTCACTCCACCATTTTCTTTATGCCACACCCGGACACGGGCATCGCTGCGGCATAAGTGTCGCAAATTTCCTGCAACTATCCGGGCTGCCGTCATCTATGAGCAACAACTCAAAATCACGGTTTGTCTGCTTCAAGATACTATCCACACAGTTTCTCAAAGTATCCCTCGGCCTTATATACAGGAACAATTACAGATATTAATGGCGCCATTGATACTAATAGTTATTTTACACTGACAAAAGAATGAAATCTAAGTGCATAATCCAACACCACAGCCTTTTCTGTAACCCACCATAACTTTAAATACCATTTTTTAAATAATTTATGGCGTACACGATAGGTTTTATATGTTTTATCAGCTTCTCGAACTCCGAGTAATCCGAAGAAGAGATTCTCGACTGCATTTTCAGACTGAGGAGGCAGAAATTTACGGCTCCATCAACAAAATAAGCCTGATTCTTTCTCACATGCTTCCCCACGTTTTCCTCGTCCATCTTTTCAAACATAGCCTCTACCATGTGAACGATCTGCATCAGATTCTTTTTCTGGCTCTCCGTATCTACCGACTGCCCCTCTTCCCTATACGGTAATGGTAAAGATACAAGTCATACACAATAAAGTCTTTCACACGGGAATAGGGCAGAAAACAATACAACGTATCCGTATAATTTATCCCTTCCAGCAAACGGAAATTCATTTCTTTAAGAAGGGATGTCTTATAAGCCATGCCATTCATGCCAAATTCAGCCTCATAGGCATGCGTACGAATATAAAATTCATCCGTCCGATAGACGTGATCCTTAAACACGGAGCAGAAAGAATGCTTGATCTCATCCACCTTCTTGTCTTTGTCAAAGATCTCATCCACCCTTAACGTTATCACCAAATCGGTATCACAAGTCTCCAACTTCTGCAAAAACTCCACTAACGCCGAAGTATCGAACCAATCGTCAGCATCCAATATTTTGAAATACTTTCCGGTTGCAATTCCTAATCCGGCATTCACACAAGAGCCATAATGTCCGTTGGCCTTGTCTATGACTTTAATCAAATCAGGCCGTTTCTGTTCATATCGACGAATAATGTCCAAAGACTCGTCCGTACTGCCGTCATTCACCACTATGACTTCAAGCCTATCGCTGACAAGCTCATCGGTCACAGAATCCAGACAGACAGGCAGATATTTTTTCCATATTATAGGTTGGTATTACTATGGAAAGTATTTTCCCGCTCCCAGCCTCTTGAACCACCTTATCATTCACCATCTTTTCACAATAAATTAAAATACAACCTCTTTTATCCCGACCGCCGCCGCTCTCACGAGTTGGGCCGGATGTGTCAGAGACTTTGCATATCGTTTAGTTTCTTGTAATAGCCGTTCAAGGCTATGAGTTCTTCATGCGTCCCGCGCTCTACAATCTCTCCTTCGTAAAGCACACATATTTCATCCGCATTCTTAATCGTACTAAGCCGGTGCGCAATCGCAATGGTCGTACGCGATTTCATCAAGCGTTCCAACGCCTCTTGTACCAACCGCTCCGACTCCGTATCCAATGCGGAAGTCGCCTCATCCAGTATCAATATCGGCGGATTCTTCAGGATGGCACGGGCTATGCTGACACGCTGCCGCTGCCCGCCCGACAAACGGCCTCCACGGTCGCCGATCATCGTATCATACCCTTTCTCGGATTCCATGATGAAATCGTGCGCGTTGGCTATTTTGGCAGCCTCGATAACCTGCTCCATCGTCGCATTCTCCACGCCGAACGTAATATTATTATAGAACGTATCGTTGAACAGAATGGCTTCTTGGTTCACATTACCGATCAGAGAACGCAAAGCCGGAATAGATACATCCTTCACGTTCTTCCTGTCTATAAGCAAGGCTCCTTCACCCACATCATGATAACGAGGCACTAAATCAACTAAAGTAGACTTTCCGGAACCGGACTGTCCCACCAAGGCCACCGTCTTTCCTTTCTGCACCTTCAGGTTTACATGCTTCAAGACCTGCCGGCCTTCAATATAACTAAAGGAAACGTCACGGAACTCCAGCTCATGCTCAAAGTCTGTCAAAGGCAAGGGCCTTTCCGGCTCCTTGATATGGTTCTCCGCCTTCAAGATCATATCAATACGCTCCATGCTGGCCAAACCCAAAGGAATATTATAAAAAGCCTTGGAGAATTCTTTCAGAGGATTGATGATGCTGTAAAGAATCACCAGATAGAAAATAAACATAGCGGCATCTATCGGGGAATACTGATTCAAAATCAATGCGCCGCCAAACCATAACACGATCACAATCACGCAAGTACCCAAAAACTCGCTCATCGGATGAGCAGAACTCTGACGGATAACCATCGCATTCACGGCATCCCGGAATCCATTGTTGATTTTAGCAAACCGTTCCGACATCTTACGCTCTGCAATGAAGGCCTTGATAATCCGAAGGCCCCCAAGGTTTCATCCAACTGAGACATGATGTCTCCCCATTGTCCCTGAGCCACCACCGACTGACTTTTTCAATTTACGGCTTACCGATCCCATAACCCAACCGGCCAAAGGAAGAATGACAAGCACGAACAATGTCAGTTGCCAACTTACGGTAAACAGCGTAATAAAACAAACGACCAAAGCTATCGGGTTGCGAATCAACATATCAAGCGAACTCGTCAGCGAATTCTCCACCACCGACACATCCGCACTCATTCTAGCGATGATATCCCTTGCGTTCCTCCGAGAAAAAGCTCAACGGTAACCTCAACACCTTATTATACACTTCAATACGGATATCACGTACAATTCCTGTACGAAGAGGCACCATCACAGCCGCGGAAGCAAAATACCCGGTAGTTTTCAGTAATGTCATCACAATCAGAATAAGCCCCATGAATATCAACGTAACGAAAGCCCCATTCTGTTCAATAATATAATTAATGAAATAATACCCGTTATTGATTAAGACATCCTTATTCAGATGATGGATATCCATCGGCATATATTCATACTTTGTCGTATCGATCTTAAACAAGATATTCAAAATCGGCACCAAGGCTGCAAACGAAAAAACGTTAAGCCATTGCGATAAAAAATTCAATATGACAGCCCAAGTCAGATATTTACGATAAGGTTTCATATACCGCTTGAGCAAGGAGAAAAATTCTTTAATCATATATATTTCAAATGAATGGATTGGTGCAAAGGTAGGCATTTCTCTCCAAGTGACCAACCACGACGTTGTTTTTATCATATTTTACTCACATTCATCCGGTCTGCATGGCCTATGCGCCACCACCGCCCCACAGCCGGACAACCTAATCCGTGCATCGAGTTTGCAAAATGTCAAATGACAATCTCACTATCATGAGAATCGCTCATTTCCGTCCGTCGGTCGCCCTGACGGCAAATAACGCAGTCTCACGCGTCCGGCTTTTGACTTTTTGATGCCTTTCGGAAGGAAAACACCGCTTTGCGACATTGCCTCAACCATTTGCCCGCACGCCTCCCGACTACGTGTCAGAAAATATGCAGCATAAGGTTACATCGTGCTTCCCGTTTTGGAGCACTACCGCCTGTCAACCAGCATAAAAATCAGCTCCAGACCGTACGTGAACTCCCGTTTTACGCCCGAACATTTCACCATCAACAGACGTCTTCGCCCCTGATATGAGGAGAAAAAAAGTGTTTTCTGCGCCAAGTGATTTTTTTCTTTCATGAGATTAATCTTCTGTTATACCCTTTCTTGCATGAAAAAGTATAAAGAAAAATTAAAATATGTCATTACAAGGGACTCAAAAACATACAGATCACATCTTTTCATTCCGGCCTTGCTACTTTTCTTTGTCATTTTGCTACATTTCGGAATCTTATAAGTATTATCCGGAGCTTTAGAACTTACATTTCGCGCAATAAATACCATCACCTCATCGAGCAGAACCAATACACGACAAAAGCTATTGTTTCGATGACAAAAACAGCCAAAAGGCGGTTGAATCTCCGGATATATTTATGTGAGGTCTTGGAACTTCCTCCGTACAAAGGTGTACATTCTTCCCTCACTTTCTTATAACAGGCTACCGTCCATTTCGTCTTAGCCAAACACTCCAAATAATATGCCGTGAAAGGATGATTGCAATCCTTTTTCCACGGTTTGCCCCCACCTGCAAAATGCACCACAACCGGATGCTCTTTCCATCGCTCCACTTCCTTGAATTTAGAGGCGTGCAACCTGATCCATTGATAATCTCGCGTATACCACAAATCTTGAAAATTATATCCGTATGGGGAGGTATTTCACCGTTCCGTGCAGCACCACGTTCAAAGCATCCTGATCCGGAAAAAGGCACTTCTCCGGATGTTGCCGGATGAACTCCACCAACCGACATGCCACATTATGCTTCCGCCAATAGTCCATATTGACCAACAGTACCCCCTGAGTTAAAAATAAGGCGTACCATACACTCCAATCCTGTTTTGCAAAGTAATGTCATCAGCCTCCTGATCCTCCACCACCCGCACGCATAGCCTTCAATGTCCGTCCTCCAAAGTTCCTGCAACGAATCGTTTACCAGAATATCGCAATCCATATAAAGCATCTTCTCCTCGTCCGGAAACAAATCCGGCAAAAGGAAACGGTAGTATATGGACTCCCTGAACCTATCGCGCACTTTCAGGCCTTGCAGAATCTCCGGATGAATAGTCTTGACCGTCAGACGTCCGCCATACCTTTGCGGCAATCTGTTCCAAACCCTCTACATCTACTTGCGGCAACGATTTCGTTATCACGTAAATATGACAAGGCTGCTCACGGTGGTGCTCAAAAATCGAAACCACACAAGGACCACAGGCCATCATATAATAAGTATCCGTACACAAAGCTATCTTTATCATTCCACTATCTTTTTTTGCTTTTTATCTATTCCTTCATAATCCTTTCTGAAATACCTCCATCGTCTGCAATGAATACTTGTGGCACACTTTCTCCATCTTACGTTTCCGAAACGTAGCTACAAACTTTCGGTTCAATTCCAAATACCTCCACAAACGTTTATAAACACAACGCCTTGCAATCAAATCCCTTACCCCCCAGCTCCATATCTGAGACATAGTCGAATTCATGCAAACACTCCAGCACTCCCCGACAAGCTTCCGAAACGTCGGCTGTTTGCCCCAACAGCCCAAACTCCCGCAAAAGCTTCAGCCCTTTCCGGATATAATAGAGGGCTATTCCGGTTTCCAATCTTTCCGTTCCCCTGATAGCCTTGTCTTTTAATATTTCCAGCTTATATCGGGCAAAAAGCTTTATAAGGCGTATAATCGGTATGCATGAGCGACCCGTCGCGTTGGTAGTAATAATAAAGTGGGACACAACACAAAGCCACACTCTCCGCTTCCGGAATGTATTTGTATAACACGAAGGCGTCCTCGAACGGAAAAGTCTCCATCCTATGCCTTACGACGATTTCACGCCTACACAACTTGTTCCACAGTCCTTCATCCATTTGATCATAACTCTTCATCTTACGCATGGCCTCACAAGGCGATAGGCACACAATTTTATCGTCATAAGCCCATGGCGTAGTCAAACGCTGGTGCGCCTCATCATAAAAGTAATGCTGGCAACACGCTACATCCGCCCCCGTCTTTATTATGAGTCCATAAAGCAGTGCTACAAAATCCCACATCTACATAATCGTCTGCATCTACGAAACCGACGAATTCACCGGAGGACTTTTCTATAGCCGCCTGCCGCGCATCGCCAGCTCCAGAGTTCCGGGGCATACTGAAAACCTTAAAACGCATGTCTGACGCAGCCATCTTACTGGCTATATCCAGACTCCCGTCTGTGGAACAGTCATCCATAATTATAACCTCTATGTTCCGATAAGTCTGCCTTTCCAATGAACGTAAACAACGCTCCAAATAGGGGGCTACGTTGTACATGGGTACAACCAATGTCACCAACGGCCCTTCCGTGACCGCAAACGAAGGTGTATTTTCCATCCTGATTCCAATAACAATAAATGATTATTTTTTAAACTTCGCGAAAAATAAGGTGGCACCCTTATATAAATCAAAATGATGCAAGCAAAGGAAGCGGCGAAAAGCCAAATAAGGAGACTTCGTCAACAACGGAACGCCGTTTACATTCTTTCTCAAATACTCCATCAAAACCTTTCGCTTCTTGTCGCTCCCGTCTTCGCTTAAAGAACGATCCAGAATGCGTAAATACATGTTGGCCAGAAAGCGGTCGGAATCCTTCCAAAGCCCTAAAGCCTTGGCACGGCTGTGTTTGACATCCAACGCATATAAATAATCATCCCATTGGTTTTGTCGGAAAGCTTTGGTGACAATACTTTTGTGGCGCTCTACATAATGATAGGTTATATCTCCGGCCACATAAACCGTCTTCGCACGTCCGAACACCTCAGGCAACGTCAAAATATCCTCAAACGTCCTGCCCACAGGAAACGAAACTCCGTCGAAAAGCTTCCTCTTATAAAGTTTGTTCCATAAATAATTCTTGATGAGCCGGTCTTGGAATAAAAGTTCCAAAGCCTCCCGCGTACCCCAACATTCATTCTTTCCCACAGCACACTTCTGAATATTTCCACTCTGTAAATGCAAATAATAGCCGCACTGCACAATATCCGCCCCTGAAACAACATAAGCATCGTACAAAAGCGCATACATATCCTGCTCTATCCAATCGTCCGGATCCACAAAACCCAAGAGTTCTCCCGTTGCCACAGATAGACCCAGATTACGCGCCCCGGCAACTCCCTGATTGACAGGATGACGAATCAGCTTGAAACGCGAATCCCTCCTATTGCAGCTTTACACATGTCATAAGAACCGTCCGTAGAAGCATCGTCCACGAGAATAACTTCTATGTGGCCGTATGTCTGTCCTTGCAAAGAACGGATACATTTCTCTACATATCGTTCCACATTGTAAACCGGTACGACAATACTGATTAACGGAGCGGACCGAGTCTCACTTGTTTTTTCGCCCGAACTACAGTAACGTATATCTATATATTTCTCGCTTTTTATCCCCAAGGTATAAGGCAGGAAGTGGACAAAACGATGCAAACGCACCGCCCACCCGTCATTTTTCTTCTCCACACCGGAAAGCAGGCTCTCGTATTCGAAATACAACTGTCGCAAAGGATGCATGCAGTGGTATTGCCAAGGCTTGCGCCCGGAATAATGCAAAATGGCCGGACGGGTAATCGTTTCGACATAGGGGAGGAACCCAACCGGCCGGCTTACCCTTTGGCCTACGGTAGGCGCCCTCTTGGACATTCCATTTCATATCCAACAGCCTTTTACGTTCGTGAAGCAAACTGTTCAGCAAGTCTTGGTCATTATAGACAATCCTGTCCGAATACATGCGATAATGTTCCGCACACAGACGTTCCACCTCATGTACTCTCCAATACCCAGATTCAGCAACAAGACCCCCTCCGTTGAAATAGTTATAAGACGGTGCATAATGCAAACGACGACAATGCACCGGATTGACGGTAAAGCTATCCGGAACTCCGGCCAAAGCTACTCCCGTAAGGTCTGTCTCCCATAAACCATACAATGAAGATAAAACCAACACATCACAATCCAAATACAAGACCTTGGACACGGACATCGGCAATATGGAAGATAACAGACAACGGAAAACACGACTTTTCGACAAGCGCTGCTTCTCCCATGTCACTTCATAAGCCTTCATCTTTCTTCCGCCACTTCATAAAAGAACACTTTCGCACCATAAGAGTCGCACAACGCAGAGAAAAAAAGCCACATCCTCTTGATGTAGATTCAATCCTATGACATGAAATACTATTTCATACGGGACATTGTTCCGCAAAACCGATACCATCGTTACCGCACAAGGACGAACGAACCGGTTGTCTATGGTAAATGCTATATGCATCATATTAAAAATCAGTTTATCGAATTGAAAACATCACGAATCGTCTCGTCCGCATAAATATATCCACATTTGCACAATTCCCCAAAAATGCGGCCTCCCTATCACCCGGTCGTACTCTTCTTCCAGCAAACCTTCTTTATAAAGTCGGTAAAAATACCTCCAATGACGACCGCCATGTCTGCCCTTATGTTCTTCCAATTGTACACCGCCATTCACCATTTTATCCATAAACTGACGACGGCCGCGCACATTATAATGATAAACACGAATCGCCGAGGACTTTGCATATTGAGGCAACATCCTCACCTTATGGTTTCCCATGGATATTTGCAGGTAGCCGTTGGTTCGGTGAATTACCTTACGGTTCTGGCGTTCGAACAAGGAATACAACGACAAATCATACGCTTCCAGATCGGTTACAGGCCGCACGGCCTTAGACCATTGCCAAAAGGTTTGTCTTCTTCGGGATACATGCTTCTCACCTCGCAAGTCAGCACATTGGCACGAGACTTGCTTAACTCTTTTTCAACGACCCGGAGGGAGCATACCAGAATTCATCCGCGTCTGCATTAATCACCCAATCCGCCCCGAAAGACATCTTGGCCCTCCATATCATCCGGTCTACCCCTCTTTTTGTTCATAGCCCGTAGCAGTTTCCCTTATCACGTCCACCACCCATCCTTTCCGACGATACTTTTCGATAATTCCGTAGGTTCCGTCTGCCGAATTGTTATCTGTTACAATAAAGCATCCACTCCCATAGCCTTATGGAACAACAGATTCTTTTCCAATAACTCTTCTTCATTTTTCACCAAAAGCGTCATTATCAACCGGGGAGTGGGAAGTCTCCGGAATGTCCTCGGCAAATCCCGGACGGCACAGACTATTTTATGAAAAATATATCGGTTCACTTTACTCGTCATTTCATTCACTTAACCAATCGAGACCTTCAACCAGCTTTCCGGCACCACGTCCGCACTATCTGTCGTCTGCGTCCAGCGTTCCGGGGCAATCACTATTTTGTCCGGCAACGGATTCAACCACGCTCCCCACCAACTGAAAGTACTATTGCATATAATATGGTGGCGGCAATGGCTCATCAGCATCATGTCCTGCCAACTGTCCTCCCCTTTGTTCCAATCAATGAATTCGGCTTTTGTCAATGGCAAATTCTGACGTACCCAATTCAGATCTTCCGAAAAAACATAATAGTGAGGATGTTTCACTCTCTTCTCCAATTCTGCCAACGCATTGAGATAATAAGAACTTTGACAAATACACCTAACGCCTTCCAGTGTTTTTCCAAAAGATAATCTCCTCTCCTGACATGTATGGACACGGCATGCGGGTCGGCTTTAATCTCCTGCATCGCTCGAAGGCTCCTTCTGCTTGCCCTGCGAATATCGAATACAAAGGCTTCGCGTACTTCCTTTTCTATACCGGCAAAATATTTCTCAGACTGATAAAAAGCCTTTTAAAATAAATCCATGGCCAATGATACTTACGGGTGTAAGGCACAAGCGAACCACCCTGTTTCCGTTCCAATATAGTCTTAAACAACAAAAACTCTATGATTTTCTTTAAACTCCGGTTGATACAAAATTCCGTTCGGGGAAGATGAAATACTTTATTCATTTCATAACCATAATGAACTTGATAATGAACCATATCCGAAAGGTCTATCCTAACATCCGGAAAAATTGTCTTCATCTTCAAGTACATGGCATAAATGAACATTTGGTTTCCCAAACCACCTGTCATTTTTATCAACCTCATAACCACCTTTATTAAAACTTCATATACTAATAATCGCTCTCTTTTTGAAGAGATAAACTGAATATCGTTATCCATTGTTAATCAAAAGATTGGTGTCATTCCGTAACATGTCTATCCTCAACAAAAGGCAAAAAAAGCTACCCTCGTATACTTTTTATCCTTTTACTTCTTTGTAATTATCAATTAATTATGTAATTTTGCCGATATTCGGTTTATCTCTTCAAAAGAGATAAAACCGTAATTATACCATATTCAAGCAAATGCCTACTTAATGTATGGGAGACAGCATCATTTATAAACTAAAAGCGGGAAGCCCAACAAATTCCTTAATTTCCTTTCCGGTTTTGCCGGATTAGCCATTCGGACGCCTTTTTCCGGCAGCGGTTACGCGGACTTCTTGCCCAAGCGCCCAAACATCCCGATTACGACTATATTCGCAAACGCGTGGACTATTACATCAAAACGAACCAACCATTCCACGTCTCAGACACAAACAGGCTCACTCGTGAACGTAGTTGGATTTATTATACCGGACGAATTGGGGACTATACCCGTAAAATGTTCCATACAGCTTACTTTTTTCGACCAACACGACGTAACCCGATGGTTTCCCAAATGTTTCCGTTGGAATTTCTGTCCGGGAGATGTATATTTCACTCCGGACACACCCACGGTTGTCAAAAGTCGGTTGTTGACCGGCGACAATAAGTAACTCCGTGATACTAAAGTTGGATAAACTACGCCATTTCATGTTCGTGCATGACACCATACCCTTCCGGCAGAAGAAAGACATGGCAATCTTTCGGGGAAAATCCGCCAAAGCCGGGTACGTACAAAATTCTTGGAGATGTTCTTCCACCATCCGATGTTCGACTGCGGCGTGGTAGGACGGAATGAAGGCTGTCCGGATGAATGGATGAGTGAAAAGAAAACCATCCGTGAACATTTGGATTATAAATTCATTATGGCCCTGGAAGGAAACGACGTGGCTTCAAACCTGAAATGGGTCATGTCGTCCAACTCACTGGCCGTCATGACACGTCCGACTTGCGAGACTTGGTTCATGGAAGGGACGCTCGTTGCCGGATACCATTATGTAGAAGTGAAGGAGGATTTCTCGGATTTACCGGAGAAACTGCAATATTATATCGAACATCCGGAACAAGCGGAAGACATTATCCGCCACGCCCATGAATACGTCAGGCAGTTCCAAGACAAAGAACGGGAAAACCTGATTTCGCTGATGGTACTGGACAAATACTTCCGGCTTTCGGGACAACAATAAAATATGAGGAGAGGATATGATGATTCACATAGCTTGCAATATAGACCACAATTATGTGCGACATTGTGCCGTTACTTTGGTCTCTTTATTTGAAAACAACCCGAAAGAGACTTTCACCGTACATATTATTGCACGGGAATTATCGGAAACAGACCGGAACATTTTAACAGCTTTGGCCGGAAAATATAATAATAAAGCCTGTTATTATACACCGGACGCACAAATGCTGGAGGGATTCACCATCCGGGCTACCCACAACCGCTTGTCGCTGGCTGCCTATTACAGATGTTTCCTGTCCGCCCTATTGCCTGAAGACATAGACCGCGTACTGTATTTGGACTGTGATATTGTAATATTAGGAGACATCACCCCGCTATGGCATACGCCTTTAGACACTCATACGGGAGTAGCCGTAGTAGAAGACACCGGATGCAAGGAACTGCAGCGTTATGAAATCCTGCAATATCCGGCCGAGGACTCGTATTTCAATTCCGGTGTTCTTCTTATCAACCTCGTATATTGGCGAGAACACCATATCGCCCAAGCTTGCGTCGATTATTACCGCACATATCCGGAACGTATCATATTCAACGACCAAGACCTGTTGAACTGTGTGTTGCATCGACATAAAACATTAGTGGGCCTGCAATGGAACGTGCAAGACGGATTTTATCGCAACCACCCGGCCATAAGCCCGGAATGGCACAGAACTCATGCCGAAATATTAAGGCATCCGGTCATCCTGCATTACACCAACCGGCAGCCGTGGAACTACGACAGCCAACACCCTTTACGGAATGTTTATTTCCAATATCTGGATCTGACCCCGTGGAAAGGAGAACGCCCGTGGCATAGCGTGAAGAACAGATTCAAACGCTTTTTCCGTTTATTACCTTTTTATATTGGAATGAGAAAAAGCCAAATATATCAGATTAGCATCCTTGTAAACCTGAAACCGTCATCAAAAGACCACCATCATGGGGAAAATAAAAAAAATTTTCAAACATATCGAAAAATTCTTCGTCAGGCGTAAGCAACAACTCATCATGCACCATCTGCTCTACTACGCAGGGGGGAAGGAGTTGATTGCCCGATACACCCGGAATTACCAGCCCGTATACGAACCCATCACAGCAACTTCACCGATATGGACATGCTGGTGGCAGGGCGAAAACGCAATGCCGGATATCGTAAAAGCCTGCTACAACGCCATGCACCGGTTTTCCGACGGGCACCCGGTCATTCTCATTACGGAAAAGAATTATAAGGACTACGTGAACATGCCCGACTATATTATCCGAAAACAACAATCGGGCGAAATTGACCTTACCCACTTCTCGGATATCCTACGCATGATGCTGTTGGCTCAACACGGAGGAATCTGGATGGACAGTACGCTATTGATACCGTCCAAACACCTCGGCACATTTATCCGTCAGAAGATAAATTCTGGAGCTGCCACCATCATACCCGTTACTACAATATCTCGCAAGGCGGATGGGTCAGCTTTTTCTTGGCTTGCGGAAAAGGTAATATTTTACCCTCATTTATTGCAGATATGCATCTCTGTTATTGGAAGAAACATAAAAAGTTGATTGATTATCTACTTTTAGATTATACATTCGCCATGGCTCGTAAATACATTCCGGCCGTACACGACATGATCGAAAAAGTGCCCATCACTGAAATGGGGCCGCTGGGCAAGTGCCTGAACGAAGAATTCTCGGAAGAAAAATGGAACGAATTCTGTACCCGATATGATTTCCATAAGGTAACTTATAAAATACCTCTTCGCAAAACCACAGCCGAAGGTAAGAAGACCTATTACGGACATATTCTCGAAACTTATCTCTCCCAACCTTAAAAACAATAAACATGAAAGTCAACTGCGTAATAGTCACATATAACCGCCTGGCCTTACTTTTAAAGAATGCCTGGCTGCCATAGAGAAGCAAACCTATCCGATACACAAGGTCATTGTGATAACAATTGTTCTACAGACGGTACGAAAGAATACCTGAAAGCATACGCTGTACGCCCTCAATTCCAAGTCATCCGTACGGAACAGAATATCGGAGGAGCCGGTGGTTTCTCTTTAGGCGTAAAAACATCTGTTTTAGGTGGAGGAGATTACACATGGATGATGGATGATGACACTATCCCCTCTCCGAAGGCTTTGGAAGCTCTTATGCAAACAGCCACAGTCCAATGACATCGGATTCGTTTGCAGCAAAGTACTTTGGACCGACAATACCCTTCATCCCCGCAATATACCCGGAGGACTAAAAAAAGGACACCATCGAAAACAACGGTATCACGGCCTGCCGCTGCGAAGTCTGTACTTTCGTATCTGTTTTGGTCAGCAGTCGTGCGGTCTACAAGGTTGGCTTGCCCATCAAAGAGTTCTTTATCTGGTTCGATGATATCGAATACACCCTCAGAATCACAAGAGCCGGATTCAAAAATTACTATACAGAACAAAGCATTGTCGTACACAAGACTCCGGACGTGTACGACCCGAATATCGAACAGGCACCGGTCAATATGGCCAAACGTTTTTACTATCAAACACGCAACACCTGCTACTTTAAGCACCGAGAACAACCCGAACAAACTCCTGTTCAGACTGTCGATATGGAATAAGCTCCGTATCCTGAAAAACGAAGAATCAACCGCCGTAAAGACGGACACAAACAAAATTCTTAGATGCCGTAAAGAAAGGATGCCATGACGGACTGACTTTCTACCCCAAAATAGAATATTTACCTCTATAAGTATACAAAAATACAACATAAATGTCACAAGAGCCATATAAACTCCTCACATTGGTGATTCCGACCTACAACATGGAAAAGTATCTCACCAAATGTTTAGAATCCGTAACCCCCCTTGTATACCTCCGACATTGGAGGTCATTGTTGTAAATGACGGTAGCAAAGACCGTTCCCTGGACATTATGAAAGCCTTTCAGCAAAAAAAGGCCGGATATAATCCGCATCATCGACAAAAGAAAACGGTCACTACGGTTCGTGCATTAATGCAGGGTTACAAATGGCAAAAGGAAATATTTCAGACCCTTGGACGCAGACGACTGGATGGATACGGAGGTTTTATCAAACTTTTAAATGTATTAAAGAATTGCGATACGGACTTGTTTATTACACTCCGTACGGAATATAAGATCGATAAAAATAATCGTCATATCGTGACATTTCCCCTTCCGCAATGTAGAATACAATAAGATTTATGATATTTCGTCTTTCAACATAAGCGAACATACCTATGGCGATGAATTCAACATGCATAGTATGACCTACAAAACAGAAATCCTAAGACAGGTAAATCTACGCCATATAGAAGGTATATGTTATACCGACTTCAGTACTGTTTTCTGCCGATAGACCACATCAAGGACTTCATTATATTCGATTTATATCTCTATTATTATTTCATAGGAAGAAGAACAATCTACCAGTGTGCAGTCTATAAGGGGAACTTATCGCACATTTGTAAAAGTAATCAATTCCATGATTCATCACTTGGACAGTCAAATTCATCAAAACCCGACCATATTGGCCAACCAAATACATTTTATCGACAAGGCTCTGAATATCTATGTCATCAGTCTCAGATGGCAAAGAAAAATCACAGAACAGAATTATCCGGAAATTTTTCAACGTTATCGATGCCGTAGACCGATACCATATCCAAAACCGAATCTTGAACAAACCGTATTTCCGCCCCTTGGCGGAAGCTGAAAAACCCGCAAGGTACTCAACCTAACCCTTACTTTTGTACCGCTGGGCGCATATCAGGAAATTCAGAAAGATGGGAATGTAAAACAAACATCCCTACAAACGCCCCAACCTTTCCCTTATGCCGTCAGTATACGCTTTCCAAAACATCGGAATATCAGTCCACCGGTAAGCACCCGAGAAAGGTGCCGAGAAAAAGCTATTAAAATATAACCGATGACTCCGTTAAAACCTCGAAGATATTTCACAGCCCAATTCTTCCCATAATGATGATTCAAATAAGAAGAATTACGTATCTGATAAAACCGTTTCCATTTTTTCTTCTTATTACGTTCTCCCCACGAGTCGTCCGAGAAAAACTTTTCTTTATCCATCAGAGCCGTAGGAACATACAATATCTTATAACCGGCTGCCACCGTACGTGCAGACAATAATCCGTATCATCACAGAAAATAAACAAATCTTTGTTGGGAAGCCCGACTAGCCTCACAACCTCACCGCGGACAAACAAACCTTCGAAAGCCGTACCACTGATTTCGACCGGACTATTCACTTCCATCTTGGACAATCGTCCTGAATACATGGATGAAAACGGACGAGTCAAGTTGAAAGATAGAAAATCATTCGTATAAATTCGGCCCTCAACAGGCGGCGAGGTGCCAAAATCCCTACACCTTCATATCCGGCGTACGCCAATAGCTGCTCAGACAATCCGGCCGCGGAAAAACATCGTCATCCATGCACCAGATCCAATCGGCATCGGCACGGCGAGCATACTCCATTCCGGTATAAAACCTCCGGCTCCCCGACATTGGTCTGATGAATCGTTTTCACATCTTCCTGTTCGTCCAACCACGCTCCCGTCCCGTCCGTACTACCGTTGTCCACCACTACAAGGGTTGTAAGCGGTACATGGTCTGCCGACGCAAACAAGAGAGATTCCGTTTGAGAAGCTCCAGACGATTATAAGTTACGACAACAGCAATCACATTCATGATACATACTAATATAAGTCGTTTATTTTTCCAGGCTGGGTACTCCGGAAAGCCTGCATCAACTTAAAAGCATTCCTCCGCATCGAATCCACGTACAGCAGCATATTCTTCAGCCAACAAACGATGCATGTGCGGCGTAGCGGGAAGACGCTCGAAATTCTTGCATCCTTTTCTCATATCAATCGGACCGATATACATCCGATTCAAGTCCACTATCTCAATCCGAACCCCTTTGTCTGTCTTTTGGAACAGAATGTTCCCGTCCGTAATCCTTATGCGCATACCCATGTTCATGCAAAACGGCCGTCACTCTCCCTACCGTACGAACAACCTCGTCTGCATAATCAAAATGCTGATAGAATAAATCATTATAGACGTATGGACAAGTCGATGCCAACGTTACATAATAACTACGGTCGAAAAAGCAGTCCTTTGCGTACATTAAGATAACCGACCGGAGCGGGGGTCCCTACCCCGATTTCTTGATACATCCTCGCATGATCGTAAGAACGTTTGGCTTTTGAGGTCCGGAAAACGCCATAGACGAAACGATTGACCAGATTGGGACGGTGAAAAGACTTCACCACCAAGTCAAGTCCTCCATATGTCATTTTCCTCAATTCATTGCGCCCCTTATAAACCACCGTACCTTCACCGGCTGCAAAACGTTCGGGAATGGAGTACATAAAATCCTCCATATTCTGATAATCCGGCCGGAGCTCCAACGTCCGATGAGCCAATAAATGACAAAGACCATGCTTAACCCATTTCATCCTATTTAAATTTTATCCAGCCCTTTAGTAAATTTCAACCAATAATATTTCAACGGATTCTTATACTTTAACTGTTTCCACGGACGACTGCCGTGAGGACGATGCCACACCGGAAGGGTCGTAAAAGGTAATTGCGAAAACCAGCTTTTAATGCCTCATGTGAGATGGTCACGTCATACCAATTCTTTGTCGGGTCAAGCTGCTCAAAATCAAATTGTCCCAAAAACTTCGGTGTCAGCAAAGAACAACAAAAACTACAATGTTTCTTCTCCGGATAAACCTGATTCTCCCGTCCCCGTGCATGAAGATAGGGATAATTGATCAACCCGTGCTCATACGTAGTCACTGCTGCGGCAATGGCACAATCCGGACGTTGCACAGCCCCGTCAAACAACCCCTGCAAAGTATTACTCTTCACAACGACATCCGACTCTACAATCAACAGACCTGCATCTGCAGCTAAAGCCTCGCGTCGGGCTGTCTGCAACACCAATAAATAATTAGGAGACGGATGATTTGTCAAATCAGACAAGTTAACCAAATTAAAGCCAAGTTCTTGGACGCCTGTTCCAAACGTAGCGTATTCTCAACTGTACTGAAATCATTATAGACGGTATACGTAAAAAGGAACGCTGGTCTCCGAAGACAATACGGCCCTTATCGTTTCAAGCGTGAAATCAATGGAATCCTTTACCCGGCGTAATAACTTGCAAACTTTTCATATCATTGTCTCCCGTAATTAACAAAACTGCTGCTTAGCTAATGCCAAAGCTGCAGCTACTGTATCATCCATATCCGCATAAGTGTACTGAGCCAAACGTCCGCCAAATAAAACATTCTCACGCGATACCGCCAGTTCACGATAGGATTTGAATATTTCAGAGTTACGGGCATCATTCACCGGATAATAAGGCTCTTTACCAGGCGCAAAAGTATCAGGATATTCGTATGTAATCACCGTAGTAGGCTGAGTTCCGTATTCAAAATGTTTATGCTCAATCACACGTGTATAAGGTACATTCCCGGCCGTATAGTTCACCACAGCATTACCTTGATAGTCCTCTATGTCCAAATGACGATGGTCAAAACGCAGGCTACGGTATTCCAAACGTCCGCATTGATAATTGAAAAATTCATCAATGCAACCGGTGAAAAAAATTTTATCGGCCATAGCGTCCCAAGTCTCACGGTTCTCAAAATAGTTCGTGTCCAACCTAACTTCTATACCTTCCAACAAGGCATCTATCAATATGTTATATCCACCTTTCGGTATCCCCTGATAAGCATCGTTAAAAATAGTTATTATCGAAAATAAAACGAAAAGGTACGCGCTTGATGATAAAGGCCGGAAGTTCTGTAGCCGGACGTCCCCACTGCTTCTCGGTATACCCTTTGATTAGACGGGTATATATATCTTTTCCACACAATTTCAGAGCTTGTTCTTCCAGATTCGCCGGTTCAGAGATAAATTCATACGCTTTACGCTGTTCAGCTATCTTAGCCTTAGCTTCAGCCGGTGTTTTCACTCCCCACAACTGATAAAAGGTATTCATATTGAAAGGCAAGTTATACAATTTGCCTTCATAATATGCCAATGGAGAATTGGTATAACGATTAAATTCCACCAAACGGTTCACATAATCCCAAACATCTTTATTGTCCGTATGAAAGATATGAGCCCCATACTTATGTACACGAATACCTTCTACATCCTCACAATATATATTCCCGCCACGATGGGCACGCTTGTCTATCACCAAACAACGTTTCCCCTGCCAATTTGGCTTCATGGGCAAATACAGCACCGAATAATCCCGCGCCTACTATCAAATAATCATATCTTTCCATGTATGGTCATATTTAATCATTTTATTGTCGAATCTTGCTGGCGTCTCAGCCATTCTTCCTTGGTACGCTTCCATCTTTTATGCGTCCACAGCCAATATTGCGGAGCTTTCTGATCATTTGCTCCAATTGTTCCATGAACATAGCTGTCATATCATATTCCGTACAATTTACCTCCGGCATCTCCATCCGTCTGAACGTACACTCATAATAACCTCTGCGGGGGCGAATGATATCGGCAAAAAAATAGACCGCTTTTACCTGCCGCCCTATCTGCTCCGCTCCGGTAAAAACAGCGGTTTCACGGTGCAGGAACGGAACAAAGAATGCATGCTATTCCACTTGGGAAGTTGATCGGATATAAAGCCGATCATGGTAGGACGCTTTTCCCGTTTCAGTTCAATCACACGCCTCAATGTATTTTTTCATCGGAATACATTCCCCACCAAACTGGTTTCTCAACTTCAAAAAAAGAATCTATCCACGGCCTTATTATACAAAGGATGGTAAATTTGCGCACAATGAATAGAAGGAGATATGGTATAGGGTAACGATGCTATCCACTCCCAATTACAATAATGCCCAAGATAAAGGAATATGAAATTATGTCCCTCTTCGTGCACGGCCTGTTCCACCTGCTCAACTCCACGAAATACCATCCGCTTCCTCATTTCCTTTTTCGAAATGGAAGTCAGCTTCAAAGTTTCTACAAAATAATCGCAAAAAAGTGATAAAATTTCTTTTTCTATCCGGATGAGCTCATCAATGACTTTTCGGAAAAGATTTCAATAAGTTATCTCTTACTACATCACGCCGATATTTGATACAATAATACATTAACAAATACAGACCATCTGACAGAAAATATAAAATGCGAAAAGGAAGCAAGGATAGCAAATGGCTCAAGCCAAACACTACATAATACATCAAGTTGGTCCATTTGTCTTGTTTCTCCATACAAATTCCGTATCGACTTTAATGACACAATAAAAAAGTGCCTCTATTTAAAAAGAATATTGCAAAGCTAAACAAACTTTTTTGAATCGGCAATAATTCTATAATAAAAACTCATTAACTTTGCATCATGAAAATAGTTGTTGACGACAAAATCCCATTTATCCGAGAGGCTATCGCCCAAATCTCCACCGATGTGATTTACAAACCCGGAATAGCCATCAGCCCCGACGACATACATGATGCCGATGCCCTGATTATCAGAACCCGCACTCGTTGCGACGAAACCCTCCTGAAAGGGAAAGTTTCTTTATCGCTACCGCTACTATCGGATATGATCACCTTGACATTGAATATCTGAAACGCGCTCATATCACATGGACCAACTGTCCCGGTTGCAATGCCAATTCCGTAGGGCAATATATCCATTCATGCCTTTTGCTTTTGGAAAAAGACAAAGGATACGACCTATCGAAGACTACGGTCGGATTAGTAGGAGTAGGGACATGTGGGCCATGCCGTTATCGAAGCTATACGTCCTTTGGGAGTACAAATCCTTCTCAATGACCCACCACAAAAAGAAGCCTTGCGTAAAGCAGGAAAGCCTCATGAGTTTTTTTTTCTGAAAATGGAAGAGCTACAGGAGAAGTGCGACATCATCTCGTTTCATACTCCATTAATCACAAAAGGTCCCTATCCGACTTTCCATTTAGCGAACAAAACATTCTTCAACGCATTGAAAAAGCAACCCATCATTATCAATACAAGCCGGGGGGCTGTCGTGGATAATACGGATGTACTTCAAGCCTTAAAAAGATGGTATTATCCGAGATGCTATTATCGATACTTGGGAAAATGAACCGAATATCAATCAAGAACTTCTCAACCTTATATATATAGGAACCCCGCATATCGCAGGTTACTCCGCCGACGGAAAAGCCAATGCCACCCGTATGGCACTCACAGCATTGTGTAACCATTTCCACCTTCCGGTCACTTTCCAAATTCGTGTTCCTCAACTTCCTGAGGAAGAGCTACCGGAACCCAATCTCACGGAAACAGAACGGGCATTAGTTTTATATAATCCACACACGGATAGTTTGAAACTCAAGTCCCATCCCACCATGTTTGAAGAATTGAGAGGTAACTACCCATTAAGAAGAGAATTCATAGAATAGGTCTCGTAAAGAGTATAAATACTGCACATTACATATACTTTTGTGCAAAAAAGAGCAATTTATTTACTTAATTGCTTGCATAAGTGGGAAAAAAAAAAGTTCCTTTGCACTTGGATTTACAGAATTACATTAATAATAATCAAAAATTACAATTATGTCTGAAATTGAATCAAAAGTAAAAGCTATCATCGTTGATAAGTTGGGTGTTGACGAAGCAGAAGTAGTAGCCACAGCAAGTTTCACAAACGATTTAGGTGCTGATTCATTGGATACAGTAGAATTGATCATGGAATTTGAAAAAGGAATTCGGTATCAATATTCCCGATGATCAAGCTGAGAAGATCACGACTGTAGGTGACGCTATTAGCTATATCGAAGCTAACGCAAAATAATATTTTCTCTAAACGAAGATAATGGAATTAAAAAGAGTTGTGGTAACAGGTATGGGTGCCGTTACTCCATTGGGAAATACGACCGAGGAAACTTGGAAGAATTTGATTGAGGGAGTAAGTGGTGCCGGACCTATTACACATTTCGATGCTTCCTTGTTCAAGACTCAATTTGCTTGCGAGGTGAAAGATTTCAATGTAGGCAACTACATTGACCGCAAAGAAGCACGCAGAATGGACTTGTACACCCAATATGCCTTGGCTGCAGCCAAAATGGCCGTAGACGATTCCGGCATGGATTTGGAAGCTGTGAACAAAGACCGTATAGGTGTAGTCTTCGGAGTGGGAATCGGTGGAATCCACACTTTTGAAGAAGAAGCCGGGGCGTATGCACTCACAGGAAAAGAATTGGGACCAAAATACAATCCTTTCTTCATCCCGAAAATGATTGCAGACATTGCAAGCGGTCATATTTCTATTATGTATGGTTTCCATGGGCCGAACTACACGACCACTTCGGCATGCGCATCTTCTACCAACGCTTTGGCTGACGCATTCAACCTTATCCGTTTGGGCAAGGCTGACATGATCCTCAGCGGCGGCGCGGAAGCAGCTATATGGCCGGCTGGTGTAGGTGGTTTTAATGCCATGGAGGCCCTTTCTACCCGGAATGACGACCCTGAACATGCTTCTCGCCCATTCAGCGCAAGTCGCGACGGTTTCGTTATGGGCGAGGGTGCCGGATGTCTGATTTTGGAAGAATTGGAACACGCCAAAGCACGTGGAGCTAAAATTTACGCTGAAATGGCCGGTGCAGGCATGTCTGCCGATGCCCACCACATTACGGCTTCCCATCCGGAAGGTTTAGGTGCCAAACTGGTTATGGAAAGAGCTCTCGAAGACGCAGAAATGAAACCGGAAGATATTGATTATATCAATGTACACGGTACTTCAACTCATGTCGGAGACATTTCGGAAGCCAAAGCCATCAAAGATGTTTTCGGCTCACACGCTTACGAATTGAATATCAGTTCCACTAAGTCTATGACGGGACATCTGCTCGGTGCTGCCGGTGCTGTAGAAGCAATGGCTAGTGTGATGGCAGTAAAAAGAAGATATCATACCTCCCACTATCAACCATGAGGAAGATGACAAAGATGAAGAAATCGACTATAATCTGAACTTCACCTTTAACACTGCTCAGAAACGTACCGTACGTGCCGCTCTAAGCAACACTTTCGGTTTTGGTGGGCACAATGCATGTGTAATCTTTAAGAAATACGCTGAATAAGTTGTGTATCCCAAAGATATCATAGAAAGAATAAAGCTCCCTTTCAGAAAAAGATAAGGAGCTTTATTCTTCTTTTTATAAGATATTAGGATTCTACCCGCACCATATCCAATATTACGAACAGGCTTTGCATCATAAGTCCTCATCCATAAAAAAGCAAGGAAGTTGGATTAATAACGAACGGCTGGAATTTTTGGGCGACGCCATTTTGGACGCCGTCGTGGGGGACATTGTCTTCCGCCACTTCAAAGGTAAACGTGAAGGTTTTCTCACTAACACCCGCAGCAAAATCGTACAACGTGAAACATTGAACAGATTGGCTGTGGAGATCGGTTTGGATAAACTTATCATTTCATCCACACATTCTTCCACTCACAACAGTTATATGTGCGGCAATGCTTTTGAGGCCATGGTCGGTGCGATTTACTTGGACCGGGGATATTCCTATTGCATGCGTTTTATTGGCAAACGCATCATGACCCAGTTAATCAATATCGACAAACTGGCCTATAAAGAAGTCAATTTCAAAAGCAAATTGATCGAATGGGGACAAAAGAGGCGAGTTGAAATAATCTTCGACTTGATTGATGAGGCACGGGAAGGAAGCAGCACGCCCGTCTTTACCACCCAAATCACAATCGAAGGAGTAACATGCTGCAAAGGAAGAGGCTATTCTAAAAAAGAGAGCCAGCAATTGGCTGCAAAAGACACGCTGGCACTATTGAGGAAATCCCCCAAACTGGTCGAAAGAATCCTGTCCAACAAAAAGACAAAAAAGAGGCTTTATCCGAAATGAGCATACAAGACAACGAACAGCAGACCATAACGGTAGTTGCTTCCCGAAGCTTCAGGTCTCTGTCACGGAATCCCCGAGTTCAGTATGGTTGGCCGAAGATAATGCAGGCTGAACATAAGGACATAGATAGCGACACACAGTCCATTAAAATCTGTATAAAGTTCGTTATTCTGATAACTTTAAATTATTTTTGCAGAAGAATAAAATGATTCCTGCGGAAATACGACATGAATAAGACGAAGTTAGTCAACTGCTTTCTTTCAGGCAGACGAAAAAGCATATCCAAATATGAAAACCAGACGGAAGAACTGCAATCAAAAGTTCTTCAAAAACTTATCCGTCAAGCGATTCATACGGAATGGGGACAGACACATGGATTTGCACAAGTCAATGACTACAACTCATTTACGAAAACCTCTCCGATAAACACTTACGAAGAACTCAAAGGCTACATCGACCGTATGCGACGGGGAGAAAAAGATGTGTTATGGAGCGGAAAGGTTCGGTGGTATGCCAAATCATCCGGAACGACCAATGACAAAAGTAAATTTATTCCGGTCAGTAAAGAATGCCTGCAAGATACACATTACCGTGGCGGAACGGATGCGGTAGCCTTATATCTGGGCCTGAATCCCCGGAGCAGGATGTTCGACGGAAAGGCATTAATACTTGGAGGCAGCCATTCGCCCAATTACAATCTCCCCATAGCCTGGTGGGAGACCTAAGTGCCATATTAATCGAAAACGTCAGTCCGTTTGTCAACCATTTCCGTATTCCCTCCAAAGAAATCGCATTATTAGGAGACTTCGAAGAGAAACGTGAAAAGATAGCCCGGGCTGCCATCAGAGAAAACGTAACGAACCTGAGTGGTGTTCCGTCGTGGATGTTGTCCGTATTGACTCGCGTCATGGACATTTCCGGCAAAACCCATCTGGAGGACGTATGGCCGGGCATTGAAGTATTCTTTCATGGAGGTGTATCTTTCACGCCTTACCGTGAACAATACCGGCAACTCATCACGCAACCCGACATGCACTACATGGAAACCTACAATGCCAGCGAGGGATTCTTCGGACTGCAAACGGATTTACAGGACCGTGCCATGCTCTTGATGATTGATTACGGTATTTTCTATGAGTTCATCCCGATGGACGAAATCGACCGCGAAACTCCGAACGTTGTACCGTTATGGGGAGTTGAAACCGGCAAGAACTATGCCATGGTCATCAGCACTTCGGCCGGTCTATGGAGGTACATGATTGGCGATACCGTGAAATTCACGCAGAAGAACCCTTATAAGTTCATCATCACCGGACGTACAAAATTCTTTATCAACGCTTTCGGTGAAGAACTGATCGTAGACAATGCCGAAAATGGATTGAAAGTTGCTTGCGAAGCCACCAGTGCGCAAATACGGGAATATACGGCAGCCCCCGTTTATATGGATGCCCACGGTAAATGCCGACACCAATGGCTGATAGAATTTGCGAAAGAACCGGAATCGCTCACTGACTTTGCACACATTCTGGATTTGAAATTACAAGAAATCAACTCCGACTATGAGGCCAAACGTTACAAGGACATCACGCTACAGCATCTGGAAATTATCCCGGCGCGTAAGCATCTTTTCGATGACTGGCTGAAATCCAAAGGCAAATTGGGAGGACAGCATAAGATTCCGCGCCTGAGCAATACACGCACATACATCGACGAAATGTTATCCATGAATGATTCCGCAAAACTGGAAGATTTTTAAAAACTCAAAAGAAGCGTAATATGCAAAAAAGACTCACACCATACCCCCTCATCGCTCTCCTCTGCATCCTCATTCTGGCCGCTTGCGCCAGCATCGGAAGCCCGGACGGAGGCCCACGTGACTTCACCCCTCCCAAGGTTGTCAGGTGCCAACCGGCCAATATGTCGGTAAACAACCGGGATAAGAAACTGACGCTCACATTCGACGAGTTTATCGTGCTTGAGAATGCTTCGGAGAAGGTTGTGGTCTCTCCTCCCCAAAAAGAAATGCCGGAAATCAGGACTTCGGGAAAGAGGATACACATAACCCTGAACGACAGTCTGAAAAAAAAGAACACGACTTATACGGTAGACTTCTCCGATGCCATCGTAGACAACAATGAGGGAATCCCATGGGTAACTTTACATACGCTTTCTCCACCGGTACGGAAATCGATACGATGGAAGTCTCCGGTACATTGTTGGAAGCCGAAAACCTTGAGCCTATCAAAGGCATGTTGGTGGGATTGTATGCCGATTTATCCGACAGTGCTTTTTACGACACAATCCTTCACTCGCGTGTCCCGCACCAACAGCCGCGGGCAATTCACCATCAAAGGCGTCGCACCGGGAAAATATCGTATCTACGGCCTGCAGGATATGGACGGAGATTTCCGTTTCAGCCAAAAGGCCGAAAAGATTGCTTTCGATTCCGTCATCATCGAACCGACATGTGCTCCCGATACGCGTCAGGACACGGTCTGGATAGATAGCACGCACATCGACACCATCAAGACCATACCTTACACCCACTTCTATCCGGACAATGTCATTCTCCGGGGATTCACGGAAGACTATCAGGATTTACATCTTTTAAAGACAGAACGTCCCATTCCGGATATGTTCACCATCTATTTTACCGGCCCTTCAGACATCCTGCCGACTTTGAAAGGATTGAATTTCGAAGGCACGGAAGATATGATACTGGAACGTTCCTCAAACAATGACACATTGACCTATTGGATTACGGATACTTTGGTTTCCAATAAAGATACACTCACTTTTAGCCTGACCTATCTGGATACCGATACTTTGGGACAATTAACTTACCGCACGGATACGCTTGATTTGATACCCAAGGTTACCCGTACGCAACAGGTCAAAGAACGACAAAAGAAAATCGAGGAGTGGGAAGACCAGCAAAAGAAGGCCAAACGTCGTCAAAAGGAAAAGTATGTTGCCAAACCCAATCCGTTCTTACGTGAAGACCTCACTTACAAAATGCAGCCGACGGGCGGTATTGCCCCTACACAAAACATCAAGTTCACATTTGCCGAGCCGATAGCCGGGATAGACACCACCGCACTGCGTTTCTATAAACAAAAAGACAGTTTATGGCTTGAAGAGCCTTACCCTCTTTCTTCCGGTGGAAGGAGACATGCGCAGCTATATGCTGTACGCAGAGTGGCACCCGGAGACAAATACAAGTTCGAGGCGGACAGCAACGCAGTAACGAGTGTTTTGGGAAAAGTCAGCACAGCTATAAAAAAAGAAATCCCCGTTACTCCGGAAGAAGAATTCAGCTCGCTGTTCATCCGTCTTATCCTGCCAGACACTGCCGCTATCGTACAACTCATGGACAACAGCGACAAGGTAGTACGAAGTGCCAAAGCCGTAAACAACCGGGCAGACTTCTTCTATCTGAAACCGGGCGAATATTACCTGCGCCTTTTCATAGACCGAAACAACGACGGAAAATGGACCACCGGAGACTATACCGCAAACCGTCAGCCGGAAGAAGTTTTCTACTTCCCCAAGCCTTTGACGCTAAGAGCCCGTTGGGAAGTAGAACAAGACTGGGACGTGAGAGGCATTCCATTGAACAAACAGAAGCCGGAAGCCATCACCAAACAAAAACCGGATGCAGACAAAACGGCCAAACTACGTGAAGCTGAAAGAGAACGAAACAGATAAAAATAGGAAACAATGAAAAAAACAACCATACTATGGCTACTATTCTCTTTGATGGGAATCATAGCACTTCCGGCCAGCGCACAATGCACCGCAGAGAATAACGCATTGTCTGCGGGAGAGGACCTTTCATACAAATTATATTTCAACTGGAAATTCATTTGGGTGACTGTCGGAACAGCCAATATGAGCATTAAAAACACAAGCTACCAAGGCCAAGAAGCTTATCGCTGCCATCTCATCACAAAAGGTAATAAAATGGCAGACAAACTCTTTGTACTACGCGACACCTTGGTCAGTATTGTCAATGACGAGCTGGTTCCTTTTTACTACCGTAAAGGAGCATTGGAAGGCGACCGCTACACAGTAGACGAAGCATGGTACAGTTACCCCGACGGCAAGAATCACATCAAGCAACGCTTCAAAACCCACAAAGACGAAATCCGTCTGAACGACCAGAAAAGCAACGTATGCGTCTACGACAGGCTCAGCATGATGCTCCGGGCTCGCTCATTCGATGCCTCCGACTACAAAGTAGGACAGAAAATCAAATTCCCTATGGCCGACGGTGGTAAGGTGGAAGAACAAACACTCATCTACCGTGGGAAAAAAGAATTTCAAAATGGAAGAAAGTAAAACCAAATACCGCTGCCTCGTATTCTCATTTGTGGAGTACGAAGACGGCAAGGAAAAGGAAGTGGTCACGTTCTACATCACCGACGACAAAAACCACTTGCCCGTACGCCTGGACATGTACTTACGTTTCGGAAGCGCCAAAGCTTTCCTCACGGAAGCCAAAGGAGTACGTAATCCGCAAACGGCTATTATTAAATAAACCACTCAAAAACGTTTTGCCCCCTTAAAGAGAAATTAGAAAACCGATAAGATTCTGTAGAACCTTATCGGTTTTTAATTTATATTTCCTCAGCGGAAAACCTTCATGCGCTTGTCCACGTCTCCAAAATCCTTGTCTCCCGGTTCGCCGGTCGGGACCCCGAAAGGCATTTCCGCTATCAGCATCAATCTTCAGGCAACTCCCATGTACGGCGGACTTCCTCGTCTATCAAAGGATTATAATGTTGAAGGGAAGCTCCCAATCCCCGTTCTTCCAACATCGCCCAAATGGCAAACTGGTGCATTGCAGAAGTATGTTGGGCCCACGTCGGAAAATTATCCTTGTAAGAAGGAAAAGCATCCTGCAACCCTCTTACCACAGACATGTCTTCAAAATATAACACCGTACCGTGGCCACTGGCAAAACAACCGTCAATCTTAGCCTCCGTCTTGACAAAAGCCTCGGCCGGAATACGCGCTTTCAAGGTATCTTTCACGATATCCCAAAGTTTTTTGTGCTCGTCGCCCAACAACAACACGATTCTCGTCGATTGTGAGTTGAATGCCGACGGAACGTGTTTCACTGCCTGACGGACCACACGTATGAGCTCTTCGTCCGACACGGGCGAACTGCTTCCTATGGAGTAATAACTACGGCGATGCTCCAACGCCTCTTCAAATGTTCTTTTCATTCTTCTTCTATTTTTTGAATATAACCCGATTTCTTCCCTGCCACATTCGACACTGCCGAACGTACCCGGCTCAACGACTCGGGAGTCATCAGCAGGTAAGACGCCATGTCGTTGACCGAGGCCCTGCCTGCCACCGTAGGGAATTCTCTCAAAAAGCGTTCGTAGCGTTCGCGGGCCGATTCGAAACGCCATGAATCGGCTTTCACCTGATGCAGAATCAGATTGTTTTCCAGAAAATGACGCAACCATTCGGCTATACCTTTATATAATAAGGAAAGCTCCACCAGACCGGCGTACGGTATGAGGCACAACTCGCTGTTTTCCAATGCTTCCATCATCAAGTGCGACGGTTTGTTCTTGAAAATGCTTTCTATACAATAGGCAATGTTGCCCTCGCAAGTGAAATGCTCCGTGATTTCACGCCCGTTTTTGAAATAGAACTGGCGCAACAATCCTTTGCACACATAAAACATGTAATGACATACCTGCCCGTCTTTCACTACCATCTGTTTCTTCCGGACTTTCTGCACGACCAGAATATCCGACAACGCCCGGCGTTCCTCGTCGGACAATGTGGCAAAAGACGGTATCTTGTCTGCGGTCAAACCCTTTTCCATATCCAGCTCTGCATCTTTACAATCCGTATGACGAAGATACGGTTTTTTTCATTCAAGTACAAAATGCCCGAAGCCTATAAATCTGATATAAATCAGAAAAACCGCTTTTCCCGTCCCGACACAAGATTTTTTTAACCTCCGGACGAACCGCCGACGGGAAAACTCACTTATATTTGCACCTATCAACAATACCGTTAAACAAAAACACATCTGTTGTTATGTATTTGATAGGATATGACATAGGCAGCTCTTCGGTCAAGGCTTGTGTGGTGGACGCGCAAACCGGAAAGACGTTGAGCACAGCCTTTTACCCCAAGCAGGAAGCTCCCATCCTGAGCCTGAAGGCCGGGTGGGCGGAACAAGAACCCGAATCGTGGTGGAACTACCTGAAAAGTGCCACGGCCGAAGCCATGGCCGCTGCCGCCGAAAAGGCCGGCCGGCCGGTATCTGCCCTGAAAGAAGGGTTGGCCGCCATCGGTATCAGTTACCAGATGCACGGCTTGGTATGCGTAGACCACACACAAAAAGCCCTACGCCCGGCCATCATTTGGTGCGACTCCCGGGCTGTTCCCTACGGGCAAAAAGCCATGGAAACGTTGGGCGCAGACTTTTGCCTGAGCCACCTGCTGAACTCACCAGGCAACTTCACCGCCAGCAAACTGGCATGGGTGAAGGAACACGAACCGGAGGTATATGAGAAAATAGACAAGGTCATGCTACCCGGCGACTACATTGCCATGAGGCTGACGGGTACGGCGTGCACCACCGTCTCCGGACTCTCGGAAGGCATGTTCTGGGACTTCAAGCACAACTGCATCTGCAAGGAGCTGATGGAATACTACGGCTTCAGCATGGACCTGATTCCCGAAATACGCCCCACCTTCAGCGAACAGGGACGGGTGACGGAGACCGTAGCCGAAGAGTTAGGCATCAAGGCCGGCATACCCGTGACTTACCGTGCGGGCGACCAACCAAACAATGCCCTTTCGCTCAACGTGTTCAATCCCGGTGAAATCGCTTCTACGGCCGGCACCTCGGGCGTAGTGTACGGGTGTGAACGGAACGGTGAATTACGACCCGCTCTCGCGTGTCAACACTTTTGCCCACGTCAACCACTCCGCAGGGACATACAACCGCGCGGCATTCCCCGCCATGGAACAGACGCGCCTCGGCGTATTGCTCTGCATCAACGGCACCGGTATCCTGAATTCATGGGTGCGCCGCAATGTCGTACCCGAAGGATGCAGCTACGAAGAGATGAACCGCATGGCCGAGAGCGTGCCCGTGGGCAGCGAAGGCCTCAGCATCATTCCTTTCGGCAACGGAGCCGAGCGTGTCATGCAAAACAAGGAAACGGGCTGCACCGTGCATGGCATCAATTTCAACATCCATGGCCGCAACCACATCGTGCGCGCCGCCCAGGAAGGCATTGTCTTCTCTTTCCGCTACGGCATCGACGTGATGAAAGGCATGGGCATGGATGTGAACAAAATCCACGCCGGACAAGCCAACATGTTCCTCAGTCCCCTCTTCCGCAACACATTGGCAGGAGTGACGGGTGCCGTCATCGAGCTGTATGAGACAGACGGCTCCGTAGGCGCGGCCAAAGGAGCGGGCATAGGCGCAGGTATCTATAAAGACAACCGCGAAGCGTTCTCCTCGCTCGAACGGCTGAAAGTCATCGAGCCGGACACCGCCCTCGGGCCGGTCTACGAAGAGGCTTACCAACGTTGGTTAAACGTACTCCAAAGCATCGAACAAATCCATTAAATTCAAAATTATTTTCATAAACCTTATTTTAAACGAAGAAAATTATGGCACAGAAAGAGTATTTTCCGAGTATCGGAAAGATTAAATTCGAAGGAAAAGAGCAAAAACCCATTGGCATACCGCTATTATGATGCCGAAAAAGGTCATCATGGGTAAGAAGATGAAAGACTGGTTGAAATTTGCCATGGCTTGGTGGCACACCCTTTGTGCAGAAGGCGGTGACCAATTCGGTGGCGGCACGAAGACGTTCCCCTGGAACCAGGGCGCCGATGCCCTGACCGTTGCCAAACAGAAGGCTGACGCCGGTTTTGAAATCATGGAGAAACTGGGTATCGAATATTTCTGCTTCCACGACGTGGACCTCATCTCCGAAGGCAATTCCATCGAGGAATATGAAGCCAACATGAAGGCCATCGTGGCTTATATCAAGGAAAAGATGCAGGCTACGGGCATCAAGAATCTTTGGGGTACGGCCAACGTATTCGGACACGAACGCTATATGAACGGTGCGGCCACCAACCCGGATTTCAACGTGGTGGCACGCGCAGCCGTACAAATCAAGAACGCCATCGACGCCACCATCGAACTGGGCGGAAGCAACTACGTGTTCTGGGGCGGACGCGAAGGCTACATGAGCTTGCTGAACACCGACATGAAGCGTGAAAAGGAACATCTGGCACAGATGTTGAAGGCCGCCCGCGACTACGCCCGCGCCAAAGGCTTCAAAGGCACGTTCCTCATCGAGCCGAAACCGATGGAACCGACCAAGCACCAGTACGACGTGGACACGGAAACGGTTATCGGTTTCTTGCGTGCACACGGCTTGGAGAAGGACTTCAAGGTGAACATCGAGGTGAACCATGCCACATTGGCCGGGCACACGTTCGAACACGAACTGGCTTGTGCCGTAGACGCAGGCATGTTGGGCTCTATTGACGCCAACCGTGGTGACTACCAGAACGGATGGGATACCGACCAGTTCCCTATCGACAATTACGAACTTATCCAAGCCATGATGCAAATCATCCGCAACGGCGGCTTTGGCAACGGCGGTACGAACTTCGACGCCAAGACTCGTCGCAACTCTACCGACTTGGAAGACATCTTCATCGCCCACATCGCCGGTATGGATGCCATGGCACGTGCCTTGGAGAACGCCGCCGAACTGTTGGAGAAATCACCCATCAAACAAATGGTAGCCGACCGTTATGCCAGCTTCGATGCCGGCAAGGGCAAGGAGTTCGAAGAAGGTAAGCTTTCGCTCGAAGACGTAGTGGCATACGCCAAAACCCAAGGCGAACCGGCCCAGACCAGCGGTAAGCAGGAACTCTACGAGGCCATCGTGAATATGTATTGCTAACCCCGTCCGGGATTTTCCCGCAAACGGACGTTCCACGCGGATGGTTGCCCTGCACCATAGGGCAGTCATCCGCACCTTTTGCCATTCCACCTCATTATTATCTTTCGTTATTTTTTCCAACCTAATCACGTAGAAAACACAAAAACACCTATCTTTGTCACGATACTAACCATATTCAAACAAGAAAGCTATGGAGATGAAACCACGCACTCCGGAATTCGACAAGCTGGCTTTCACGGTACTGGCCATCGAAGTCTCTGCCGAAAAATTAGGTGTCACCGCTACGGAAATGCGACGGAGACTGGAGCGTACCGGATTGATGAAAGACCTCATCCGGGATTGCTACGACACTTTGCATACCGAAAGCCGGAAAGCCGTGGCCGAAGATGTCGTAGAGGCATTGTTAAACCGTGAAAAGGACCGGAGGGAATAATGATGGATAGGACACTTTATCACGGTTCTTCCGTTATCGTAGAACAACCTTTGGCAAGCATAGGCCGTCGGGATTTGGATTTTGGTCCGGGATTTTACCTGACCCCTTTACGTGAACAGGCCGAACGATGGGCATTGCGCATCCGAACCATCAAAAACACGTCCCATGCGTATCTCAATACTTATCTCTTCCACGAACCAGACAAATGTATAAAAAAGTCTTTTCCGCTTATGACAAAGAATGGTTAGACTTCATAGTGGCAAGCCGAAAAGGAGAAATGCCATGGAAAGGATTCGACATCGTAGAAGGGGTATAGCCAATGACCGTGTGATTGATGCCGTTGAAGCATATATCAATGGTTATGCCGACGTGGCACATACGTTATCCAAACTGGCTTACCAAAAGCCGAACTTCCAAGTTTGTATTCTTTCACAAGACATTTTAAATGCCAACTTGCAGTATATCACTAACGAGAAACTAATTTGAACCGGACATGCTGGACTTCTTACTTTGGAACAAAATAGCAAGGGTCATCGACCAACTTGCTGAAACATTGGACGTAGATTATGACCGTGCTTTAGAATTGTTTTACGAATCTGACGTATGTCGTATGTTGCACGATGAGCATTACGGTTTGCATCTGATGAGCGATACTTATATTGTCAACGACTTAATAACCGAGCTACGTGAAAAACAAACCTAAACATTCATTTTGATTATACATTCCCGTAACACCGTGCAAAATGATAGTTTTCAGATGTTTTATCCGTACGGCAGAGACAGATGGAACGGCCTATTTAGAACGGTATTCCTTAAAAGGAATTGACGGAACTGCCATATGGAATCATTTCTACCCCATTTTTCCCGATTTTTTCTCAGCCGAATAATTTTTCGTTGGGCTGAAAGAGAAATTCTAATCTACGGCGAACGATTTCTCAGCCCCTGTTTTTTTTTGCCCTGAAAACGCCCTGAAAGTGTCTGTCCGGCCTGTCGAGAACGGATTTTTCTTTCCCGTTGCTCCATTCCCGAAACGTTAAAACCGAAATCAAAAAGTAAGCGTTTTTCTCACTGCACTAACTTGAGAGTCAGTTTTGTAAACCGTGTACCGCATACTGCCCCGTACCTTGTAAGCCATTATGACCGAAACTGTTCCGAATGTCAATACCCGCCCCCGAAATACTCGTGTTTTCCGCGCTCCCCTCCACCTTGTCCACAAATACGCGAATCTCGCACCTGCATCTTTAACATTCTGTCAATTTGTAAATCCCGAACTTATCGTCTGCTCTCTAAAACGGTCTTCAATAGCCGAAAGAAGACATTGCATTTTATGGATACGCCCCTACATGGCTAAATATTTTCAAGCGGAGATGAAAACGGTTTATCTCTTAGGAGAGATAAACCGTCTGTGTTAATATGTTTATATATAATGAATTATAAAGTAGAGAGTATTGTATCATCAAACATTGTGTACGCAAACGAAAACAAAATTATGAGGAGAAATACGAAAAAATGTCCCGATTTATTGCTTATATCATTGTAAATCCATACATTTGCAGCGGTGACACTTAAATTCTTGCCAATATCGGTTTATCTCTCCCTAAGAGAGCGACTGAAAAACACGCCGGAAAAACAGCCTCATCACAACCTAAAACGAATACCTATAGAGAGTTTCATATAAAACATTAACTAATTTCTAAATCAAATGAAAAAAAACAAGTACTAAGTGCATTGGCTTTCTGCTCTGCATTGGGCATCGCACAAGCCCAAACTGATGTCACTAAGGAGTATCTCGTCAATCCGTCTTTGAGACTTTAAAAGCTGCGGATGGAACAACTGACGTGGCGGTAAAGACAAAGCTTGAAAACGGCCTGCAAGGATGGGAAGTCGCGACAATGAGTGATTATCAAGTGGAAAGCGAGGCAAGCGGTTCTTCCACAGGTTTTTCCCCGCCGAGGGCTCACGCAAAATTAAACCGACAGAAGGCACCTATTATTACTTTAACCGCCAAGGTTGGGGCAACAAGGACTCTGAATTGAAAACCACCACTTCGAAAGAATTGCCTGCCGGAACTTATTATGCCGTCATCGACTATAAAGCGGCAGACTATTCCAACAACAACAATGCGAACACTAACGGTACGACCATCGGTATCAAAGTAAACGATGCCGCCTCGAACCTTTGGGTGAAAATCCTGCCGTCAGACGGGCTTATTCCATGGCAAATGGGAGTTCCAATCCGGGAAACGATGCCTATATGGTCAACGCTGCATGGAATGAATTAGGCACGATGTTCACCGTGACGGAACCCACCACCGTAACCATTTCCCTCGTACAGAACATGAAAAACAGCGGCCGTTCGGACATCGCTTGGGACAACCTGCGCCTCTATCAAATAGAGAACGTGAGCGAAAACAAGCCCATGGATGTGAGCGGGCTAATTACCACTTCCAACTATTATGCCCTCGGTGGTTGGAATATCGAAGGAGGAAACACATTCCAAGTCAACACTTGGTCTACAGAAGGTGAAAAAAGACGGAAGCGGCATGACGACTCCTTTCATCCAAGACCACGTAGGAAAAGAAAACAAGGCTGCAAACGCCACCATCAGCCATACAGTCAACCATCTGATACCGGGTATTTACGAAGTAAGCGGCTTGATTCGTGTACTGAACGAAGCCGGAGGAGATACCCCATCCGAGCCACACTTTATGCCAACGAAGGTAGCACGAATGCTTGCAACGGAAATCCCTGTACTAACGGCGTGTACGGTACATATACAGTGAAAGGCACGGTAGGGACAGACGGCGTACTGACTTTCGGTATAAAGTGGCCAACGCCAATTTCAACTGGGTGTCTTTCAAGAATTTCAAATTGCAGTACTTGGGAGCTGCCAGCATAGAACAACTGCAAGCCACACTGAAAGAAAAGATAGAGGAGGCTAAGGCATACGTGGAGAACTGCCCCAAAGGCATTGCAGCCATCGTAAATGCAGCCATCACCCAAGGGAATAGTGCCCAAGCCACGGAAGAAAGCCTGAATGCAGCCATTGCCGCACTGACCCAAGCCATTGCGCTGGCAGAAGAAACAGCACCGGCCACCGAAGCATTCAAAACCCTCATGGCAACCTGCCAAGGCTATGCCGGACACTCAAGCGCAGAAGAAAGTGTAAAACAGGCATTCCAAAAGGCCATGAGCGATGCCCAGGCAGCCTTAGATGCGGCCACCACGGCTGAAGCCATCCAAGAAGCCACCCAGGCCTTGCAGACAGCATGTGAAACCTACGTACTGAGTGCAGAACCTGAAACGGGTTATCCTTTCGACTACACCTTTCTCATGAACGAGGCCAACAACTCGGACAACGGATGGAGCAAAAACGTAACCGAAGGCAACATCCAGAATTTCACATACAAGAACTCGGCAGAAAAAAACAACGGCGACTTGCAGAAGACCGGATTCATGGAAGCTTGGGACGGCAAAAACTACACGGCCACTATCGCCTATACACGCAACGAGCTCCCCAACGGACACTACAAGGTTTCAGCATACGCCTTCACTACGGTTAATGGAAACACCAGTTTCACGGCCAACGACAAGGAAGCAAAAATGGACAATAGTACTGCCTTGTTCACGAATCCTACGATAGAAGATGTCATCGTGGACGAAGGCAAACTGACTGTCGGCTTGAACACAACAGATGCGAATTGGACCGGAATCACCAACATCCAACTGCAATACCTCTCCAAACTGACAGACGCAGAAGCTTCCGCCAAAGCCAAAGAAGCACTCCATGCCAAATTAGAGGAAGCCGGCAGCATGGATACCGAAACCAATGTGGGCACGGAAGCTTTCCAAATCCCGGAAACGGCCATAGATGCATTCGATGAAGTCTTTAACGAAGCCAACAACATCTACAATTCATCAGAAAAAGTAGACGAAATAGAAGCAGCCACCAAGGCTCTGGAAGAAGCAATACAAGCTTTGAAGAACCCGACACTCAATGCCCCTGAAGGAAGGCGAACTCTTCTGCATCGCCAACATCTCAGAAGGTTTCGGATATAAGAACAACGCTGTGTCTCCGGTTTACAACGAAGCCAAGGCTGAGGACGGAGAATATGACCTGAAATGGTACCACATCGTGGATGCCAACTACGCACAGGCTCTCAAATTCACTCCGGTGGAAGGAAAAAGAACCAATACACGATCAGCTTCATCGACGAAGAGGGCAACACCCGCTACTTTAGCACACAAGCCTTAGCCGGATATATGGACGGGGGCAACGTGAGCACACGGCATGATCGCATCCGCGCAACGAAAGAAGCCGAAAAAGCATTGCCGTTCGAAATCAGCTTGGCTGGCGAAGGCGTGTACAAACTGAAAAACACCCTACATGGCAGTAACATCGGAAGCACAAGCGATGACGGCTTCTTCACCACGAACAATCTTTCCGACCTGTCTCTCGTGAAAGCGGAAAAAGCCAACGTACCCTTGTCCATCACGGCTGCGGGTTGGTGTACACTCATCCTGCCGTTCGACGCAGAAATCCCGGAAGGCTTCGAAGTGTACAGTTGCACGGGTACAGAAGTTCCGGTAGGAACATCCACGGCATTGGTCTTGAGAAAGCTGAAAGCATCGAGGCACACACGCCGTACATCATAAAAGGCAAGGACGGGGACACTCACGACTTCTTCGACTACGGTATGGCCCTGCAAGACCAATATGCAGCCGGACTGATGACGGGTACCTTCACACAGCAAAAGCCGTTACCAACACTTACGTGCTCCAGAACCAAGAGGGTAAAGTAGGATTCTACAAGGTGGCCGCGGGCAGCGAACCCACCATCAAGCCTTACCGCGCCTACATCAATGCCGACGTGGCCGAAGCCAACATCGTGGCTCTGCTTCTCCCGGGCATTGAAACCGGCATCAACGGAATCGTGGCAGAAGATGCCTTGGTGAACGTATACGACCTCAACGGCATACTCGTACGTGAGAATGTGAAGTTAGGTCAGGCTCTCGAAGGCCTTTCCAAAGGAATCTACATCGTGAACGGCACGAAGAAAGCCGTAAAATAAACCAAAGATTTGAAAACCAAAAACAATGAAAAAGATTATGGAAAAGAGCAAATATATCCAACCTGAGATTTCAATATGCCATGTGGAAACCGACCAGATGATGATGGTAGGCAGCCCCATCCCTCCCCGTTTCGATGATCCTGCTGACGGGGACATTGAGGTGTTGACCAACATGGAGAAGTTCAAAGACATCTGGGGTAACGAGTTTTAAGGTTTCCCATTCGAAGAGGAACGGAACTACAAGACGTTTCCGGTTTTGGGGCAGTCCATGAAGGGCTGCCCTTTCCATATCCAGACCGTTCCGGAAAGGCGGAATACTCCGGCAACGAAACAATCCCCCAAGCTATCGGCCTGCAAAATAAACTACGCACGTAAAGGTATTCCCCTACGTGCGCAATTCATATCCATCCGGCTTAACCGGAAAAGTAGACCCGGATTTACTTATTCAGTTTCCAGGTAAAACCGTCTTTCGTATCTTTCACCTCAAAGCCCAAAGCGGCCAGGTTATCGCGGATTTTATCACTGGTAGCCCAATCCTTATTGGCTTTGGCTATCATACGCTGTTCCAAAAGCATATCCACCACTTTGCCGAAAGCTTCTTCACGTCCGCTTCCGCCTCCCGTCTCTTCTTTCAAACCGAGAATGTCGAAAGCAAAGGTATGGAACACTTCGGTCAAGGCGGCCAATACATCACCGGCCATCGTAGCTTTTTGGTCTACCACCGTGTTGATGACACGGCAGCCATCGAACAAGTGGCTGATGACGATGGGTGAATTCAGGTCGTCGTTCATCGCCTCGTAGCACTTCCGGCGAAGTTCGTCCACATACGCCATCTCTACACTGCCACCCGCTGTCGGGGTAATCCGCTTCAGATTGGCTATGCCTCCATCAGGCGGGCCAATCCTTTCTCACTGGGCTGCAAGGCTTCATTACTGAAATCCACCGTACTGCGATAATGAGCCTGAAGAATGAAGAAACGGATGGTCATCGGACTGTAAGCCTGCGTCAGGCTTTCATGCTCACCGCTGAAGAACTGTGCCAAAGTAATGAAATTACCCAAACTCTTACCCATCTTCTGGCCGTTGATGGTGATCATGTTGTTGTGCATCCAATAGTTCACCATGTCGCTACCCTGGCTGGCCACGGCTTGTGCGATTTCACACTCATGGTGTGGGAAAATCAGGTCCATTCCTCCACCGTGGATGTCGAAATGGTCGCCCAAGTACTTGCGGCCCATAGCCGTACACTCGCAATGCCAACCAGGGAAACCGTTACCCACGGACTGGGCCAACGCATGATATGTTGAGGCTGGGCACACTTCCATAAAGCGAAATCCACTTGGTTATGCTTTCTCCCACGCCGTCCAAAGCCCGGGAGTTGTTGATGACATCCTCCAGATTGCGTCCGGAAAGCTTGCCGTAATGATGCGCCTTGTTGTATTTCTCCACATCGAAGTACACGCTGCCCTCACTGACGTAGGCATAACCGTTATCCAGGATTTCCTTTACCAGTTCTATCTGCTCGATGATATGCCCGGTAGCATGCGGTTCGATGCTGGGCGGCAACACATTCAGAGCCTCCATGGCCGCATGGAAACGGTTCGTGTAGTATTGTGCCACCTCCATCGGCTCCAACTCCTCCAAACGAGCCTTCTTGGCAATTTTATCTTCGCCTTCGTCGGCATCGTGCCCAAATGCCCCACATCCGTAATATTACGCACATAGCGTACTTTATAACCGATATGCTGCAAGTAACGGAACAGCAGGTCGAACGTAATGGCCGGACGGGCATGTCCCAGATGGCATCCCCATATACTGTCGGCCCGCAGACATACATCCCGACACGCCCCGGCGTGATGGGCTTGAACTCTTCCTTTTTACGGGAAAGCGTATTATAGATAAATAATTTTTGTTCCATAATCAAAGTATTTGATGGTCTATGATGCATATTCCGGGTCGTCTCCGTTTTCCCGGATCAGACGGAGCAGTTTCTCCACAGCTTCTTCCGCCGGAATGTTCCGCTCCACACATTCTTTTTTTCTTATACAAGCTGACTTTACCGCGCGCAGCCCCCACATAACCGTAATCGGCATCCGCCATCTCGCCGGGACCGCTCACGATACAGCCCATGATGCCAATCTTCAGACCTTTCAGATGCCCGGTGGCCGCCTTGATACGCGCTATCGTGTCTTGCAGGTCGTAGAGCGTACGCCCGCAACCGGGACAAGAGATATATTCCGTCTTGGTCGTCCGCAAACGGGCAGCCTGAAGGATGCCGAATGCGGTGGCGTCTATATCGCGATGCTCCAACGTACCATTATTATATAGGTACAAGCCATCGCAAAGCCCGTCGAAGAGCAAGGCTCCATGTCGGCCGCACTTTCTATCTGGAAATCCTCCTTTTCCTCCTGCCCGTGGGCGTACTGCTGGAAAATGACCACGGGGTTCTGCAAACCTTCACGCGTCAGTTCGTGCACCAAAGCACGATGCTCGCCCAAACGGTTCTGATGGTTGCTTTGGGAAATCACCACCACCTCCGGATGATATTTCAGGCAGGCACGCACTTCTTCATTCAAAGCTCCGTATGAAAGGAAAAGAAACTTCAAATCGGCTGTACACTGGCTCATGAAAGGCAGCATATTATAAGGAAAAGCCGGATACGTACCGGGCTCACCGGTCCAGACATCCGCATCCACGATATAATCCCCCTCACGCTCTTCCACGGGAGGCAGATTACGGCCGCAATAAATGTAGTCGGGACGAAAATCGGGATGAGCCTTGAAACCTTTCAATCTGCCGGAAGCAGCCAAGTCCATACGGTCGGCCACGACAACCGGCACATGGTCTCCTCCGATATTACGCACGGCCCGCGTTTTCCGCCGTACGGGATTCAAGTAATCGAAATCCTCCGCTTCGGCTGCCGGTATCATCATGGCACCGTCCCGACGGAGCACATAATCCACCAACTTACGTGCCACCGGAATTTCAGCCTCCGGAGCTTCGCTCAATGACACACGGACCGTATCGCCGATACCGTCCGCCAACAAAGCCCCGATGCCTACGGCACTCTTGATACGTCCGTCCTCACCGTCGCCGGCTTCGGTCACACCCAAATGCAAAGGAAAACGCATTCCTTCACGCTCCATGGCATCGACCAACAGGCGCACGCTACGTACCATCACCACCGTGTTGCTGGCTTTGATGGACACCACCACGTCCTTGAAATCTTCCTTCACACAAATGCGCAGGAACTCCATGCAACTCTCCACAATACCTTCCGGCGTATTCCATAGCGGCTCATGATGCGGTCGCTCAACGAACCGTGGTTCACACCGATGCGGATGGCCGTATGGTTCTCACGGCAAATGCGTAGGAAAGGAACGAAACGCTCCTCTATCTTTTTTCAACTCCTGCGCATACTCTTCGTCCGTATACTCCAGATGCTTGAACGTACGGGCTGCGTCTACATAGTTGCCTGGGTTGATACGTACCTTCTCAGCGTACAAGGCCGCTACCTCGGCTACTTTCGGATTGAAATGTACGTCGGCCACCAAAGGTACCGCACAGCCTGCCGCACGTACACCGGCGTTGATGTTCCGCAAGTTCTCGGCCTCACGCACCCCTTGGGTCGTCAGACGTACATAATCTCCTCCGGCTTCGGCAATGCGTAACGTCTGAGCCACACAGGCCTCGGTGTCCATCGTAGAAGTGTTCGTCATGCTCTGCACCCGAATCGGATGGTTCCCGCCCAACGGCGTACCGCCGATCTGCACTTCACCGGTCTCCCTGCGTCGGTAATCGAACAAGTTCATCCGTCTGTCTTTAATTGCACTTAAACTTATATTTCACATCGGCCAGTTCCATATTGGCCTTTACAATCTTCTGCTTCAGGTTTTCTTTATAACCCGCCAAACGCAAAGCCAGTCCTTCATCAGCCAGCGACAGCATCTGTGCGGCCAGAATGGCGGCATTCTGCGCTCCGTTGACTCCCACCGTAGCCACCGGTATGCCGGGAGGCATCTGAATAATGGAAAGCATGGCATCCAAACCGTCCAACATCCCCTTGATAGGAACCCCGATGACGGGCAACGTCGTATTGGCCGCTATCACACCCGGCAAAGCCGCTGCCATCCCCGCTCCCGCAATAATTACTTTCAGGCCGCGTCCGGCAGCCTCTTTGGCAAAAAGCCTCCACCTCGGCCGGTGTCCGATGGGCCGACAAAGCGTTCATCTCGAAAGGGATTTCCATCTCATCGAAGAACTTGGCAGCCTTTTCCATCACCGGAAGGTCGGACGTACTGCCCATGATAATACTTACAACTGGTTTCATGACTTATCTGAATTTTTAATTGAACTCGTTTTCTATAATAAAATTATACCGGCAAAACCGCAAACCACTCCCACGAGGGTACCGGCCACCACTTGCGCCAGACTGTGCTGACGGAGCAACATACGTGCTGTCCCCACAGCTCCAGATATCAGTACCGTAACACACAGCCACCAAACAGGATTGAACATGAACAGTACCGAATAAGCCACTAACGCACCGATCACACCACCTGCCCCGGCCGAATGCATGCTGATTTTCCACCACACATTCACAATGACGCATACCATCTGTATCAGCAAAGCCGACACTAAAATACCGCACATATAACGCGGCATGTGCATACGGAACATCAAATGAAGACAGGCCACGTAAGACAGGATGAACAATATATAAGGTATGGCACGGTTCTCCCGCAAACGCAGTTGCACCGGCGCCCATCCGTTCAGTTTACGATATACGTAAATACACAAGCGAGGCAATAATATAGTGAAAACATATACCATCGCCACCACCGTCAATTTGTAAAGCAACGGCAACAGGCTCAGATACGTGAAAGTGAACAAGGCCACAAACCCCACAATCGGTATGTAATATGGTCTGAACACTGCCGACAACAGACGAGCCGCTACAATAAGTCCCTTGTGTTTCATTTTCTTAACCGTGCTACGGGGATTCCCAGTTGTTCCCGGTATTTGGCCACCGTGCGCCGCGCAATGGGAAAGCCTTTTTCATTCAACATCGCCGTCAATGCCTCATCGCTCAGCGGCTTCTTCTTGTCTTCCGCCTCTACCAAATCCTTCAAAGCGGCCTGAATCTTACGGGTGGCAATCTCCTGCCCGTCGTCTGTCACATAACCGTCGCTAAAGAACCATTTGAGCGGATAAGTCCCGTAATGGGTCTCCACGTATTTACTGTTGGCGGCACGGGATACGGTAGAGATATCCAATCCCGTACGCTCGGCTACATCCTTCAATATCATCGGGCGCAACAAAGTCTCATCTCCTTCCAGAAAGAAAGGACGCTGCAAATCAATAATAGCCTGCATGACAGCGGTCAACGTACGCCGACGCTGTTTCACAGCCTCGATAAAGCCCTGTGCTTTTTCTATCTTTTGGCGGGTATATTGCAAAGCTTCCCGTTCCGGCCGACTCATCTTGGCACGCCCGGTATCCACCTGGTGAAGGATTTCCATGAACGAAGGGCTGATACGCAACTCCGGTACGTCGCCTTTATTGAACGAAAGGGTAATTCCCCCATCGTCATCGGTCTCTACGACAAAGTCCGGTACAATCTGTTGGTAATTATGTCCTACCACCTCGCCCATGGCACTTCCCGGACGCGGATTGAGCTTCTTCAAATCTCTCTGTAAACGTTCGCATTCCGCCTCTGTCAAATGCAGACGGGCGGCAATCCTGTCCCAGCGTTTATGGGTAAATTCATCAAACAGCTTGTCGATAATTTCATACTCCAACTGTTTTGCCGGCTCCGCGATGTTCGTCCCGGCGGAGTTGCAGCAAAAGACACTCTCTCAAATCGCGTGCTCCGATACCGGGAGGATCGAAAGTCTGCAAACGGGCCAACACTGTTTCCAGTTCCGCCTCCGTAGTTTGTATTCCTGCATATATCTCCAATTCGTCCGCCAATGTGGAAAGTTTCTTTTTCAACAAGCCATCATTTTCCAACGAACCGATAAGATAAGTCATCAGTTCCTGTTCACGCGGCGTCAGGTCACATTCGTTCATCTGCTCCGTCATCTGCTCATAGAAAGATGTCGTGTCGCCATAGTCCATCGTTTCCGGACGGTCTTTCCCTCCCCCGTTCCTGCAACAGATAATCCGGCACATCGTCCGAGTCCGATAATCATCCATCGCCTGCCGCACCTCTGCCGGACGATATTCATCGGAAGGCAGACCACCGTCCAACCCGGAAGTCTCGCTCCCGGCCGACTCTGCATCTGTTCCGTCATAGACATCTTCCGAAGACGTATCGGCATCCTCGGGACTTCCCAGACTTTTTCCAACGCTCCGTTGTCTATCAATTCGTTTTTCACGCGTTGTTCCAGCTCTGAAACGGGCATTTCCAGCAACCGCACCTGCAACACCTGCTGCGGGGACAGTGTCTGAACCTGCTGCATAGATTGAGACTGAACTAATTTCTGTGACATATATACACGTTTAATGAGACGTTTTCCGTTGCAAAGTTAGCGTATGACCCGAAAATGCCAAATATATTCAGACAAATGATTGATTCCGCCCTCTCATTCTCTGACCAAAGCATAATCCAACTGCTTCTTTTCCAGATTGGCTTTCGCCACTTTTACTTGTACCGTATCCCCCAGAGAATAACGATGATGATACTTACGTCCCCACAAGCAGTAGTTACGCTCGTCGAATTCATAATAATCGTCATCCAAATCACGCAAAGGCACCATACCTTCACATTTATTCTCATTGATTTCCACATACAGGCCGAACTCCGTCACACCGCTTACGGTTCCTTCAAACACTTGCCCCAGTTTGTCGCTCATGAATTCCACCTGCTTATACTTGATACTGGCACGTTCGGCACTGGCAGCCAACTGCTCCATCGCACTGCAATGTTCACACAATTCTTCATACTTGTCCTGACTGGCACTGCGTCCTCCGTCGGCATACCGTGTCAGCAACCGATGCACCATTACGTCTGGATAACGGCGGATAGGGGAGGTGAAATGCGTATAGTAATCGAATGCCAACCCGTAATGCCCGATATTATGCGTACTATAACGCGCCTTCATCATGGCCCGCAACGAAACGGTTTCTATCAGATTTTGTTCTTTCTTCCCCTGAATGTCGGTCAATAGCTTATTCAATCCTTTTAGCCACCTCTTCCTTAGACCCTGTCGGTTTCAGTTTATAGCCGAATTTCACAATAAACTCACTCAGATTAATCAGCTTTGTCCTGATCCGGCAAAATCATGCACACGGTAGGGCAGCGTCTTGGGCTTTTTATTTTTAGGCTGCTTCCCCACACTCACAGCTACCGTACGATTAGCCAGCAACATAAACTCTTCCACCAATTTATTCGCATCTTTCGCCACCTTGAAATACACTCCTATCGGTTTACCCTTATCGTATATATCAAAAACGAACTCACTACGGTCGAAATTGATGGAACCATGTTCGAAACGCCGGGCACGAAGTTGTTTGGCCAAGGGTTCAACGTTATCAATTCCGTGGCAAAATGTTCGGCCGGCAATACGTCCGGCCCGTTAAAGTTCGGATCTGCCGCATGGTCGCCCGGCATCTTATAGTCTTCAGGCGAAGCTTCCTTATGGTCTTCCAACACTTTCTGTACTTCTTCATACGTAAAACGACGGTCGCTCTTAATGACCGTATGGGCCAGATGCCGTCTTTGACTACAGCCTTGTCGTCCAACTTGAAAACGACACTATAAGTCAACTTCTCTTCGTTCGGACGTAAAGAACAGATGAAATTACACAAACGTTCAGGCAACATCGGAATCGTCCGGTCTACCAGATACACGCTGGTGGCACGCTTCACAGCTTCTTTTGTCTATGATGCTCCCCTCTTTTTACATAATGCGAGACGTCTGCAATATGCACTCCTACTTCCCACAATCCGTCATCCGTTTTACGAATGGAAATCGCATCGTCAAAATCCTTGGCATCCCTCGGGTCGATGGTAAATGTCGTCACCTCACGCAGGTCCTCACGCTGCCCGATTTCCTCGGCCGTAATACCCGGGTCGATCTTCTCAGCCTCATCTTCTACGGACTTGGGATAAGCATAAGGTAAACCGTATTCGGCCAAAATGGCGTGCATTTCCGTGGTATTGTCTCCACTCTGCCCCAATATATCCACGACCTTACCTATCGGATTCTTGGCATGTTCAGGCCATTCGGTAATCTTCACCACAGCCTTATCTCCGCTTTTACCACCTTTCAACGCTTTTTTAGGAATAAATATGTCGTTAGCCAGCGTACGGTCTTCGGTGAGCAGGAAAGCAAAATCCTTACGCACCTCCAATCTCCCGACAAACGACCTGTCACTCCTTTCGAGAATCTCGACCACTTGCGCCTCGCGTACATGATGCTTCCTGCGGGCCAACAAAGTCACTTTCACCTTGTCTCCTCCCATGGCATGCAAAGAGTTCCGTTCAGCCACAAGAACAGGCTCTCCTCCATCCAACGGAGTCACGGTATTTTTACCGTTCGCCTTGCGATTGAATATGGCTTCAAACACTTGCCCTGTGGTATTCAAACGGAAATGCAGCTTCTCCGTTTCTTTTTATATAATCATCCATCGCCAAATCTTCCAACAAGTCCATACAAAGCAACTTGGCAGGATGAGTGTCCAGTTTCAAGTCTCTGAATATACGTTTAATGTCGTAAACCTCGGCGGGATTATTTTGAAAAAGTTCCATTAACATTTTCGCCAGTTCTTTTTTCTTCAGGCGCTTGCCGCCTTTCTTTCCTGTTTTTCCCATAAATCTGATATTTTAGAGGTTTGTTATCTATAATCTTTCTGCAAGTTAAGCATATTTATTCATTCCGCTCCTCTTTTTTATCTCTTATTTTTTCTGAAAATGCTTATCTTTGTTCTTTCTTTTTCATAAGCCAACAGACCATGAAACTAACCGAACGGGAAAAAAAGCCATCTATCAAGTCACATGGGCAGGAAGTTTTGTCAACTTTGTTAGTCGTATTCAAGTTCATAGCCGGAATCCTGGGGCACAGCGCGGCCATGATAGCCGATGCCGTACATTCATTGTCTGATTTTTGCAACCGACATCGTCGTACTTATCTTCACACGTATTTCCAATAAACCGCAAGACAAAAAGTCACGATTACGGTCACGGCAAATACGAAACGCTGGCCACGGCAATAATAGGTATCGTGCTTTTTGCCGTAGGTGCAGTCATCTGTTGGAACGGCCTGCGAGCCATCCAGACCGTATGGCAGGGAGGCCGCCTTCCCGCCCCGGGCATGCTTGCTTTCGCCGGAGCCATCATTTCCATCGTCTCCAAAGAACTGATATATCGTTACACCATCCACGTGGGACGCAAAATCAATTCCAGTGCAGTCATTGCCAATGCCTGGCATCACCGCAGCGATGCCTTCTCCTCCATCGGAACAGCCATAGGTATCGGAGGTGCTATACTCTTTGGGTGAATCATGGAGTGTACTCGACCCCATGGCTGCAGTGGTCGTGAGTTTCTTCATCATGAAGGTATCCGTCCAACTCTTGAAGCCGTGTGTGGACGAACTGACTGAAAAATCATTGCCGGACGAAATAGAAAAGGAAATCTGCCTCATTACGGAGAACACACCGGGAGTATCGGCCATACACAATTTGCGCACACGCCGCATCGGCAACCACTATGCCATAGAGATGCACGTCCGGATGGATGGGCATTTGACTTTGTATGAAGCACATGCCAAGGCTTCGGTCATAGAAAACAAACTGAAAGAGAAATACGGAAATGAAACCCATGTGGGCATCCATGTGGAGCCCGTGAAAAGTGCCGATGGCACTTACGAGGAATAAAACCAATAGAACAAACGCGTATGAAAATATTAGTAACAGGAGCCAGCGGCTTCATCGGCAGTTTTATCGTTGAAAAGGGACTGACGGAAGGACACACGATGTGGGCAGGCATGCGTGCCACCAGTAGCCGGAACTATCTTCAGGATTCCTGAATCCGTTTCGTCGAATTAGACATGGAACATCCTGAAATCCTACGCCCCCAACTGGCGGCATGCAAGGCCGAGTTCGGAGGTTGGGATGTCATCGTACATGCAGCCGGAGCCACCAAATGTATCCGGCGTGAAGACTTTTTCCGCACCAATACGGAAGGTACGCGTCATTTTGTCGATGCGCTCCGCGAACTGGACATGGTGCCCGGGCGTTTTATTTTCATCAGTTCCCTCAGTGTGTTCGGCGCCATACGCGAACAGGCTGTACGTCACGCCACTTCGGACAATCCCTGGATATATGCCCCGATACGGAAGATGATACGCCACGCCCCAACACGGCATACGGGGGAAAGCGAGTTGGAGGCCGAACGTTATCTCAAGTCTCTGAAAGATTTTCCTTATGTCATTCTCCGCCCCACCGGCGTATATGGGCCACGTGAAAAAGACTATTTCGTCATGGCGCAAAGTATCAAGCAACACGTAGACTTCAGCGTAGGTTACCGTCCGCAGGAAATCACATTCATTTACGTGGAAGACCTCGTACAAGCCGTTTTCTCTGCCATGGTAAAGGATGTCATCGGACGCGAATTTTTCATCAGCGACGGAAACGTATACCACAGTACGGAATTCAGCGACCTGATACGCACGGAGCTCGGACATCCGTTCATGCTCCGCATCAAAGCCCCGGTATGGTTTCTTCGTGTCGTATGCGCCATAAATGGCAGTTTCAGCACATGGCGGGGCCGCACCACCACCCTTAACCGTGACAAATTCCACATTCTATGCCAACGCAACTGGCAATGCGACATCCAACCGGCCGTGAAAGAACTGGACTTTCGTCCCGAATATCCTTTGGCACGAGGAGTCAAAGAAACGATAGCCTGGTATAAGAAGGAGGGATGGCTATGAAAATTTCCTTCCAATGGCTTACCGGAAACGACAATCAATCCAAAGGCTTATGGCCGATTGAATGGCTGGCCATAACCTACAGTATCCTCACGACCCTGACCATGTTCGTGCTTTGGCCGGACATGAACCATCCTTGGGACATGTTTGCCGACCGCCTGTACATCTTTCTCGGTACAATCTTATTATGGAGAATCTATCTCCTTTGGCCGCGCAGACTTATGACTTTCTATCCGTATCACGGCACAGATGGCTTTGCTCAGCTACTGGTATCCGGACACTTACGAGTTCAACCGGACGTTCCCCAATTTGGACCACATATTCGCCCGATGGGATGCCGTGCTGTTCGGTTGCCAGCCCTCATTGGAATTCAGCCGCCTTTGCCCATGGCCTTGGTTTTCCAGAAGCCGTAAATATGGGTTATTTCTCTTATTATCCTATGATCGTGGCCGTCATGGTTTTCTTCTTTCTCTGTCGCAATGACCGCTACGAGAAAGCCTCATTCACCGTCATGTGCTCCTTTTTCATCTTTTATCTTGTCTATATTTTCCTCCCAGTTGCCGGCCCCCAATTCTATTTTCAGGCCGTAAGTCCGGGAAAGTGTCGAGAACGGGATATTTCCGTCTTTAGGCACCTACTTCAACCATCGTACCGATATGCTACCCTCGCCGGGCTATGTCGACGGTTTTCTTCTGTCATTTAGTAGAATGGGCTCAGGATTCCGGCGAACGCCCGACAGCCGCTTTTCCTTCCTCGCATATCGGTATTACTTTTATCCTGCTTTATCTAATCCGTCCGCAAAGCAAACGTTTCTTCTTCATATTATTGCCTTTCGCCATCCTTTTGACACTGGCCACAGTCTATATCCAGGCACATTACTTAGTGGATGCCATTGCCGGAATATTAGCCTCCTATCCGGTTTTCCGCCTGAGCGAATGGGCATATCAAAAGACAAGCCTTATTCTTAGGCATGAAACCTGAACACGAGTCAGCGGCTCGCCAATGGAGTATATCGAATCCCTTACATGCCGGACATATCTCCCTACACAAGAATTTTGCAGAAACGTCTTTCATCCTTCAGGTGATGCGATAAACATCTCATAATATTGATATTACAGACTGAAGGATGTTTCAGGTATCCTTCAGCCAAGTTTCATTTCGCTTGATACAGGATGAAAAATCGTTTGGCGCAGAACGCAAAATCATTCGGCTGAGATTGACAAATCGTTCGGCTGAGAACTTTTTATCGCTTTCCGCCATGAAAAAATACTGAAAGATGCCTGAAACATCCTTCATTCCATAATCCATTATATGACAATCAGTTGACATGCGACCTGAAAGATGAAAGACCTTTTTACAAAACTCTTGGAGGGGGAGAATGCCGACACGCAGGAGGAGCAAATGTAATAAAAGCCCCCACAAAAGGCTTGCAAACGCAGCTTCTTGCGGAGGCTAATCTTTGTCCCGTCACAAGGGACACCTTTATCAAAACTTCACCGAAACTTTCTTTCCATTATAAGATACGGACTTTTGCCGTCCGTCGGGAAGCACCACCGTAAACCCGCGGGATTGCAACATGCCCTTGTATTCGCCCTTGCGCGTCCCCAGGGTCAGACGGCGCGAAGAATCGTCCCACGACATAGGAATCTCCGTATAAGCGCCTTTCTCGTAATTGTAATTGTCGAACTCGTCTTCGTAAAGCACGAAACTGCCGTCGGCACCCGGATAAACACGGAGAACCAGGCTGTCCCACGGCTTTTCCGTGGCATATTGCACGTCGGGACCAAAAGGCACGATGCTACCAGCTTTTATATATAGAGGTATAAGGTCGAGCGTGGTCTCACGGGTAATCTCCTGACCTCCCTCTATCTTCTCGTTCGTCCAGAAGTCGTACCAAACCGTACCGCATGGAAGATAAACCTCTGTAGATTTCGGCTGTTGGAAATCGGCCTGCACCTTTCCATCGGTTTTCCCTGCATTATCGCGACTCCATCCGCTTTCTTCATTCACATTTACAACAGCTTCTCCTGTGTATACTGCGCATGCAACACAGGCGCTACAAGGAAAGCCTTTCCAAACATATATTCGTCATTCATGTCCCACACCTTCTTGTCCTTTGGGAAATCCATGACGAGCGCACGCATGAACGTGGACTGGCGATGGCTCACATCCCACGATGTAGAATAGATATAAGGCAACAAAGCATAGCGTAGGCGTATCATCTTCTCAATGGCATCATACACCGGTTCACCTTTTTGGCCGAACTGGTAAATCTCACGTGGGGTATTGGCACCGTGGGAACGCATCATCGGTGTAAAAGCTTCCGAACTGCAACCAACGTACATAAAGTTCCTGATAAAGCGGATTCTTCGGAGCCGTTCCGTCATTCCAACTCTTATTATATTGCCCGGCAAAGAAACCGCCAATGTCGTGGTTCCAATGAGGCATGCCACAAAGCGAGAAGTTCAAGCCGGCCGGTACCTGATTGCGCAAGGTCTCCCATGAAGACCCCACGTCACCACTCCACACATTAGCCCCGTAACGCTGCTGTCCCACAAAGCCCGAACGGGTCAGGATGAACACGCGTTTATCCGACGACACGGCACGCTGGTGGTCATACACTCCACCGACGGACATGAGAGGATAAGCGTTACGTACTTTGCGGAAAGACCCCATGTAGGTCTTCGTGTCCATATCTTCGGGCTTAAAATCCAAATGATCCGGTTCAGTAGAATCCATCCACCAAGCATCCATACCAAGCTTAAAGATTCCCTCGTTCAGGTATTTCCAGTAGATGTCACGAGCTTCGGGAGAATAAGCGTCATACACTTTCACTCCGGAAGGATATTCCATGATGGGCGGCCAACTTTCCAGTCCCAGCAGGCCGGCCATGTCTTAAAATCATACAGCAACCCCTTGGCTGCCAATTCACGATAAGGCTTTCGTAGCCGGACCAAATCGACGACCAGATGGAAATAGCCATGTGCGCATTCATCGCATGTACGTCATCTCCATCATCTTTTGGGATTAGGAAATCTGGATTCAGAAAAGCCATGGCGTTCCACAAATAGTTGTGCCCCCAATATTGCCAATCTTGAATAACCCATAAGGTAGCGTACCTGTGCTACCACACCGTCCGCATCGCCGCCATACATGAAATAATAATCCATGCAATCGCCCACCTCCGAACGGAAAGAAGTCTCTTTCTCATTGTCGGTGAAAAGCGTGGGGGAATAATTGTCCCAATACAAGCCATAGCCTTTGGTCGACTGGAAGAAGGGGCTGACATCCTCCACGTTCCCCTGAATCATGTTCTTCCGCACGCCCCTTTGCGACATTTTCCCGTTTTGCAACTGTCCCAACCCGTAAATGGCCTCGTCCGCATCGAGCTTGAAAGCCTGATACACGTTGTAGGTGGCATCGCCTGCGTCGTCAAAGAACGAACGGCTTTCCACCGGCTTCTCGGCAAGCAAAGCTTGCCATCAGCCGTCCGGTAGGAAAATGCACCGGTAGACGTGTCAAGGTTCCTTGCAAGACTTTGGTGTCCATCACGATGGCACCATCCTTGATACCGACCTTGACCCCGACCTCGCCCGGCGAGGCCACGACCGCCAGGCTCTTCTTCTCAAAGTGTTCGCCCTGGGGAGACTTGACCACCCTCACCACTGAAGGCGTGAAGAACTGCACCTCCATCGTAAACCCCGCCTGCGGCGGCTTTTGGGTGAAGCCACAATCCCGACAGCCATGGCACAAACCAGTCCGCCCAACACAAACATTGTCCTCAGGCTACTTTACATTAATAGATCCATACAATTGTTGCAACGCTGCAAAGTTAAAGCCCCCGCTCCCAAACAGGGCATACTCATGTTGAAAAACAACAATAACCATGTTGATTTCGCGCCGACGTGTTACGCTACACAAACAACAGGGTTACATTTTAACATGTCTCCGTTTGACATGCGGAAAACATGTACAGAACCTCATACAGTGGTTTCAGGACAGTCCGGGCAAAGAGACCCAAAAGCAGGCGCGGTTTGCAATATAGCTACCATGAGGAAACCCACCACCGACATCCGTATTTCTAATGGTGCCCCATTGCATCAAAACAACATTCCATTTCAGTTAAAACGCCAGTAATCCCAGTTCATCAGGTTCTTGCCGGCGCCGCCCTTGAAAAGGAACACCAGGTCATGTACACCTTTAGCACCCTTCACGCGGCATTCCATTTCCTTATACGTCTGCATCCCTCCGGTGGCTTTCACCTCCAGCGTGCCCACCAAGGGGCCGCCGGCACTATCCAAATGTATCTCGACGGCACAACCTTGCTCCGAAGCGATGCAAGCACGGAAACGTTTGGCACCACGCTTGCCGAAGTCCACACCGCGAACAACCAACGAATCACCATCATCCACAGCCGTCACATAGATGCCGCCGCCCGGCATCTTCTCCGTCTTCAGTCCATATCCCCAAGCCATCGTCTCGGCCTCCACTCTGCGGTACGGGTCGAAATGCTCAATCTGTTCCACCTTGACATCTTTAAAATAAGGCACTTCCTGAATCGTCCCGTCAGCATTATAGTGCATCTCGGCCACAGAGATGGAACGGCGTTCGTGGTGTTCTTCCATTTCCAGACGCAACAAGTCGTAATTCTGTCCGAACACGTACGTCTTTCCCTTTGTAGTCGATAATGCCGGGATGGTTACCACGCGTACGGTCGGTCGGACGCATGATATATCCCTTCACGTCCCACGGACCGGTAGGAGAATCGCTCATGGCATAAC
>VOFG01003348.1_pt1 | contig 58902 bp, 75 predicted proteins | sample 5384171 | NCBI WGS metagenome assembly VOFG01 (sample SAMN12384726, study PRJNA508395) | human gut metagenome | isolation source: healthy gut F | host: Homo sapiens
CCCAGCTGGCAGGCACCGGCCTGACCATGAGCCTGCTGCATGAGATGCTCAAGAACCCCAACGTCGTCGCCGTCAAGAACAGTTCCATGCCCACCCAGGACATCCAGATGTTCAAGGATGCCGGCATCGCCGCCCGGGGCGAGGGCAGCTTCGTGGTCTTCAACGGGCCGGATGAGCAGTTCGTCTCCGGCCGCGTCATTGGTGCCGACGGCGGCATCGGCGGCACTTACGCCGTTATGCCCGAGTTGTATCTGGCCATGAACGACCACATCAACAAGGGCGAGATCGAAAAGGCCCGCGCCATCCAGTACGATGCCGACCGCATCATTTATAAGATGTGCGAGGCCCACGGCAACCTCTACGCGGTGCAGAAAGAGATCCTGCGCCGGATGTACGGCCTGGAGCTGGGCGGCGTCCGCGCTCCCATGCCCAACCTGGCCTGCGAGGATGAGAAGATCGTCGCGCAGGCACAGGCCATGATCGAGGCCGCCATCGCAAAACTGTAACCCCTGTTCCCGGAAACCGCGCCCCCTCTCCGTCTCATTTTGAGGGGAGAGGGCAGGCGCTGTTTCTGGTTTTATCACAACACAAAAACGGAGAAAACATCATGATCTGCGATACGCTGGAACACCTGAACCGCTACCGGGGCTTCCATGAAAACCTCGATACCGCCATTGATTACCTTACCGCCTACTGTGTGGGCCACACCCTGGCCGACCTGCCACTGGGCCGCACCGAGGTGGACGGGGAGAACGTCTTCATCAATGTGATGGAGGCCGACCTGAAACCGGGCGAGGGGGCAAACCCTGAGTACCACCGCCGCTATGCCGACCTGCAGATCGACATCACCGGCGGCGAGGGCTGGGGCTACGCCACGGCTCCCGGCGAGGAAGTCGGGACGTTCACGGGGGACATCGGGTTCCAGAACAGCCCGGACGCCGTCACGGGTTCGCTGGGGAGGGGCGGTTCGTCTTGTTCTTCCCGGAGAGCTGCACAAGCCCGGCGTGGCCCGCCCGGAGTGCACAAAAGTGCGCAAAGCCGTCGTTAAGATCAGAATGGAGGACAAAGCATGATGGACAAAGAAAAACTGTTTGCACAGATCAAGGGCGGCCTCATCGTCTCCTGCCAGGCATTGGAGACCGAGCCCCTGTACACCAAGGAGGGCGGTGTGATGCCCCTGATGGCCAAAGCAGCCGCCATGAGCGGGGCCGTGGGCATCCGGGCCAACACCGTGCGGGACATCAGCCAGATCAAGCAGGTGGTGGACCTGCCCGTTATTGGCATCATCAAAAAAGGACTACCCCGGCACGCCCATGTACATCACCGTCACCATGAAAGAAGTGGACGAGCTGGTGGCCTGCGGTGTGGATATCCTGGCTGTGCAGGGCACTGCCGCCATCCGCCCCAACGGCATGACCTCCCGGAGTTCATCAAGGCCATCAAAGAGAAATATCCGGACCAGCTGCTCATGGCCGACTGCGATAACGTGGAAAACGCCCTGGCCTGTGCCGCTGCCGGCGCGGATTTTGTGGGCACCACCATGCGGGGCTATACCCCCGAGACCGAGGGCTGCGACGACATTGATTTTGATTTCGTCCATACCCTGGCCACCCAGTGCCCGGCCAAAGTCATCGCCGAGGGCCACATCCACTACCCGGAGCAGGCCGTCAAGGCGCTGGAAGCCGGTGCCTTTGCGCTGGTGGTGGGCGGTGCCATTACCCGCCCGGCCGAGATCACGGCCCGCTTTACCGGTGCCATCCACGCCATGAACAAATGACAACAAAAAGGAAAGGGAATGCTGGATGAAACAGTATCTTGCCATTGACATCGGCGGCACCAGCGTCAAGCTGGGCCTTGTGGACGAAACCGGGCGGCATCCTGGCCAAAGCCGAGGAGAGCGTCAGCTTTGACGGCTGGCAGACCCCCATCCTGACCACGGTGCTGGCCGCTGCTGAGCGGTTCCTCACCGCGCGGGGGAAGACCCGCAGGCGCTGGAAGGCATCGGCGTTTCCGCCACCGGCCAGATCAACAGCCATACCGGCGTGGTGGCGGGCACCTGCGGCAACCTGCCCAACTACATCGGCAGCCCCATCAAGGAGCAGCTGGAAGCCAAATTCCACCGGCCCGTCACTGTGGCCAACGACGCCAACTGCATGTGCCTGGGGGAAGTCTGGGTCGGCGGGGCAAAGGGCTATACCGACGTCATCGGTGTCACGCTGGGCACCGGCGTCGGCGGCGGCATCCTGACCGGGGGCCGCCTGCTGGAGGGTGCCCGGGGCCTGGGCGGCGAGATGGGCCACTACCGTACCCACGCCCAGCACGGCCTGCTTTGCACCTGCGGGGCGGTGGGCTGCTGGGAGCAGTACGCCTCCACCACAGCTCTGGTGCGGGGAGCCCACGCCATTGACCCCAACCTGAAAGATGGCCGGGCCATCTTTGCGGCGGCCGAGGCAGGAAACCCGCTGGTGCTCGATCTCATCGAACGCTGGACGGACGAGATCGCGCAGGGGCTGGCGGGCATGGTGCACATCTTCAATCCGCAGCTCATCCTGATCGGCGGCGGCGTCAGCGCGCAGGAAAAATTCCTCATCGAGCCGGTGGCCGCAAAGGTCCGGCGCTCCATCATGCCCGCCTTTGCCGAGGGGCTGGAGATCCGGGCGGCTCAGCTCCACAACGACGCCGGAATGGTAGGCGCTGTGTATTATTTCCGCCAGACCATGGAAAACACCTGAACAGGAGGAACTACCATGAAAAAACATGTTCTCTGCCTGGGCGATTCCAACACCCACGGCTACTGTGCCGACCCGACGGACTGTGCCGACGGCGGGATCCGCTTCAATGAGGAGGAACGCTGGACCTGCCGCCTGCAGACCGCGCTGGGCGAGCGATTATCTCGTCACCGAAGAGGGCCTCTCCGGCCGGACTACCGTTTTTGTGGACCCCATCCACGAGTCCATGGACGCCCTGAGCGTGTGCTACGCCCTGCTCAAGAGCCACGAAGCCATTGATCTGCTCATCCTCATGCTGGGTACCAACGACGTCAAAGAGCGTTTCGGAGCCAATGCCGCCTGTATCGCCGCGGGTCTGGAACGGCTCATCCTCAAGTGCAAGAGCGTGGACTGCTGGGGTGCCAAGGCCCCCAACATTCTGGTGGTGGCCCCGCCCCGTATCAAAGAGGGCTTCCACGACCCCGTCATGGGCGAGGGCTGTGTGGAGAGATCCGCCGGTGTGGCGGAGCAGTTCCGCGTCATCGCCGAGCGGCAGGGCGTGCACTTTCTGGACGCCGAGGGCTGCGAGTTCAATCAGATCGATTTCATGCACCTGACCCGCCATGGCCACGCTCAGCTGGCGGAAAAGCTGGCAGAGCTGGTGCCGACTTTATTGTAAAATTTTCCTCCTCGCCAGAGGCTCTCCCTTTGGGAGAGCTGGCGCGTTAGCGCCTGAGAAGCCTGGCAAAGAAAAACACGCAAACACAGCGATACGCACTCTGTTTGTCAGAGGCAGCGTATCGCTGTGTTTTTGCTTTTTGACAGCATCCTAGCCCTCTCCGTCACCTGCGGTGACACCTCTCCCAAAGGGAGAGGCCTTGGCAAAGCGGGAAGCAGCAGTTATTTTTTTGAAAGATAGCCGCATAAACTTTGCTAAAACAGGACGAGAGGGGAGAGCACTTTGGAAAAGCAGGAAATGCTGGAGCAGAACGCGGTCTGCCGGGAGATCGGTGCACGGACGGGCGGCGACATCCTCATCGGGGTGGTGGGGCCGGTGCGGACAGGGAAGAGTACATTCATCAAGCGGTTTATGGAGCAGCTGGTGCTGCCTGCCATGGGGCCGGAGGCCGCCCGCCTCCGCGCAAGGGATGAGCTGCCCCAGTCGGCGGCGGGGGCGTACCATCATGACTACCGAGCCCAAGTTCATCCGGAAGCGGCAGTGCCGCTGGCACTGGAGGGCGGGGGCGAGTGCCGGGTGCGCCTCATCGACTGTGTGGGCTACATGGTGGAGGGGGCCATGGGCCACGAAGAGGATGACAAGCCCCGGATGGTCAAGAGCCCTTGGTTTGAGGAGGAGATCCCCTTTGACCTGGCGGCAGAAACGGGTACCCGCAAGGTCATCACCGACCACTCCACCATCGGCATCGTGGTCACGACGGATGGCTCCATCAGCGAGATCCCCCGGGAAAGCTACCTCCCGGCGGAGCAGCGGGTGGTGCAGGAGCTGGAGGCGCTGGGCAAGCCCTTTGTCATCCTCCTCAACAGCACCCACCCGGACGCCCCGGAGACCCGGGCCCTGGCGGCCGAGTTGGAGCAGAGCTATGGCCGCAGCGTGCTGGCCGTCAGCTGTCTGGACCTGGATGCCGCCGCACTGAACACCATCCTGCAAAAGGTGCTGTACGAATTCCCGGTGCGGGAGCTGGATCTGGCCCTGCCCCGGTGGGTGACCATGCTGGACAAAGGCCACTGGCTCCAGACGGAAGTGTACTCTGCCGCCATGGCCTTTTCCGAGCAGGTGACCCGGATGAAAGACCTCTCTGCCTCCGGCGGGGCCGCGCTGGCCTGTGACGCCGTCCAGCAGACCGCTCTCAGCGGGATGAACCTCTCTGATGGCATCGTCCGGGTGACGGTGATCCTGAAGCCGGAAGTCTTCTATCAGGTGCTCAGCGAGCAGACTGGGCTGGAGATCGGCGACGAGGCCGGGCTGATGCCCTGCATCCTCTCGCTGGCAAAGGCCAGCCGGGAGTACGAGAAAATTCGTTCCGCCCTCGAGCAGGTGGAGGCCACCGGGTATGGCATCGTCATGCCCACCATTGACGAGCTCTCGCTGGAACAGCCTGAGATCGTCCAGCAGGGCGGGCGGTACGGCGTCCGGCTGGAAGCCAGCGCCCCCTCCATCCAGATGATGAAAGCCACCATCCATACCGAGATCAGCCCCATCGTGGGCACCGAGAAGCAGAGCGAAGATTTAGTCCAGAGCCTTTTGCAGGATTTTGAGAGCGACCCCGTCAAGCTGTGGGAGTCCAATATCTTTGGCAAAAGTCTGCACGAGCTGGTCAACGACGGGCTGCAGAACAAGCTCTTGCACATGCCGCAGGAAGCCCGCACCAAAATGCAGGAAACGTTGGAGCAGGTCATCAACGAGGGCTGCACCGGCCTCATCTGCATCTTACTTTAAACAAAAACAGCCCCCGGCGGGAGTTCCGTCGGGGGCTGCTGTCATTTTAGGCTGATTTCCCATGAGGACCATCAACCCAGTGGCTGATACTTCTGCAAGATCGTGTGGAGCCCTAGTTCCCGGGCGCGGGAAAGTAAGTAACGGTAGCGGGCCAGCAGGGCCTGCCGCTCGTAGATGCGCTGCTCGATGAGGTCTGTGTCCGTTTCCAGATCAAACATCATCTCGTTGCGGCGCAGACAGAACAGGCACTCTTTCAGTTCCTCCTCCAGCTCCGGGTGGTAACGCTCGTGCTCCGTGTCCCGCGGGATGCGGCTGGAAAGCAGGGTCTGCGGCTTTTGTGCGGCTTGTACCATAGGATGTCCTCCTTTTTTGTTTTTGCATCTGCTGGTTTCCAGTATATGCAGCGGGCACAAAAAGGATGACATTTCAGGGCACTGTGCACGGCTCCGCGTTGATTTTTCAAAAGTGCAAATTTTTTCAAAAACCGCTTGACAAAGACGCGCGTTTTCCGTATAATAGCACACGTTGAGCGGCTCACCCCGCAAAACACAACAGAATATTGGGGATTTGCATAGTGGTAGTGCGGTAGACTCTGACTCTACTTGTGGGAGTTCGATTCTCTCATCCCCAACCAGTCTGGCCATCCGGTAATAATCGGGTGGTTTTTTATTTGTCTTGTAAAAAGCCCCCTGCCCTGTCGTATAATAAAAGAAAAATAAAAAGGAGAACCCACTATGGCAAAACGAATGCTGGATTGCTGCGCTTCGGATTTTGCGCAGTTCACCAAGGCTGACCTGCTGGAGTCCATCCAGAAGAGCGAGGGCCGGGTCATTGCCTGCGAGACCATCGGTTCGGTGCAGCCGCTGCTGGGCAATGTGACCAACGCGGAGTTTGCGGCCTCCATGGGGCGGATATCCTGCTGCTGAATCTGTTTGATGTGCAGCAGCCCGTCATCCACGGCCTGCCGCCGGTGGAACCGGGGAGACCATCCGCCTGCTGAAAAAGCTCACCGGGCGGCCCATCGGCATCAATCTGGAGCCCGTGGCGGATGACGCGGAGATCGAGACGGACCCCATGTGGGCCATGTCCGCCGGGCGGCGGGCCACGGTGGAGAACGCTCTGCGGGCCAAGAAGCTGGGCATTGATTTTGTCCTGCTCACGGGCAACCCCGGCGTCGGTGTCACCAACACAGCCATTGAGCAGACGCTCCGCCGTTTCAAAGAAGCCGTCGGGGACAGCATCGTCCTGGCGGCAGGCAAGATGCACGCGGCGGGGATCCTTTCGGAGGCGGCGGAAAACATTATGACAGAGCAGGACATCGCTTCCTTTGTGGAGGCCGGAGCCGACATCATCCTCCTGCCTGCCCCCGGCACAGTGCCCGGAATCACGCAGGAGTACGCCCAACGCCTGATCACATGCGCCCACCAGCACGGCGCACTGACCATTACTTCCATCGGCACCTCGCAGGAGGGCGCTGACACCGACACGATCAAGCGCATTGCCCTCATGTGCAAGATGGCGGGCACCGATATCCACCACCTGGGCGATACCGGTTACTTCGGGATGGCCCTGCCGGAGAATATCATGGCCTACTCCATCGCGGTGCGGGGCGTGCGGCACACTTACCACCGGATGGCCTGCTCGATTGCAAGGTGAAGCGTGACAGAAGCTTGGGAAGCTTTCCCAAGCGGTGATGGTGATAAAAGCCCCTAAAAATCTTGACATCAGCCCCTGTGCGTGTTATCATACATAAAGATAACATGGTGTGCGGGTGGTTCCGTGCACGAAACTATGGAGCTAGAGAGGTTTTCTATTATGGAACGTATTAAGACTATCGCTACTCGTGACCTGACTAAGAGCGTTAAGACCGGCGGCTGCGGCGAGTGCCAGACTTCCTGCCAGTCCGCTTGCAAGACCTCCTGCGGCGTGGCTAACCAGCAGTGCGAGAACAGCAATAAGTAATTTTGCAAACCTTATGCCGCCTTTGCCGGGCGGCATTTTTTTATGGTATGGAGGTAAAAATGGTACATCAGTATCAATTGAATGGATATAACATCGTGCTGGATACCTGCAGCGGTTCCGTACATGTGGTGGACGATGTGGCGTATGATGTGATCGCCATGTATGCAGACCACACCCCGGACGAGATCGTGTCTGCCATGATGGAAAAATATGGCGACCGGCCCGACGTCACCGAGGAAGACCTGCGCCAGTGCATCGATGATGTTACCGCCCTGAAAGAGGCGGGCAAGCTGTGGAGCCCGGATGTCTACGAGGATATGGCATTTGACTTTAAGAACCGCAACACCGTGGTCAAAGCTCTCTGCCTGCATGTGGCCCACACCTGTAACCTGAACTGCTCCTACTGCTTTGCTTCCCAGGGCCGTTATGAGGGCGAGCGTGCCCTCATGAGCTTTGAGGTGGGCAAGCGCGCCATGGATTTCCTCATTGAGAACAGCGGCACCCGCCGCAACCTCGAGGTCGATTTCTGCGGCGGCGAGCCTCTGATGAACTTCGACATGGTCAAAAAGCTCGTCGCCTACTGCCGCGAGCAGGAGAAGATCCACAACAAGAACTTCCGCTTCACCATGAACACCAACGGTATGCTCATCGACGACGATGTCATCGACTTCTGCAACAAGGAGTGCCACAATGTCGTGCTGAGCCTCGATGGCCGCAAGGAAGTCCACGACCGCTTCCGCAAGGATTACGCGGGCCGCGGCAGCTATGATGTCATCGTGCCCAAGTTCCAGGAGTTCGTCAAAAAGCGCGGCGATAAAACTACTACATGCGCGGCACTTACACCCACTTTAACACGGATTTTACCAACGACATCTTCCACATGGCCGACCTCGGCTTTACCGAGCTGAGCATGGAGCCCGTGGTCTGCAAGCCGGACGACCCCAGCGCCCTGACCGCGGAGGACCTGCCCATCCTCAAGGAGCAGTATGAGATCCTGGCCAAAGAGATGATCAAGCGGGACCGCGAGGGCCGCGGCTTCACGTTCTACCACTACATGATCGACCTGACCGGCGGCCCCTGCATCTACAAGCGCATTTCGGGCTGCGGTTCCGGCACCGAGTACATGGCCGTTACCCCCTGGGGCGACCTGTACCCCTGTCACCAGTTCGTGGGCGACCCCAAGTACCTCATGGGCGATATCTGGAAAGGTGTCACCAATACCGAGATCCGGGATGAGTTCAAGCACTGCAACGCCTATGCCCGCAAGGAGTGCAAGGATTGCTGGGCCAAGCTCTACTGCTCCGGCGGCTGTGCGGCCAACGGCTACCACGCGACGGGCAGCATCAAGGGCGTGTATGAGTACGGCTGCGACCTGTTCCGCAAGCGCATGGAGTGCGCCATCATGATCAAGGTGGCCGAAAACCAGGAGCTGGCTGCCCAGGGCATCGAGGTGCCCATTGAGATCGGCGGCCAGTGCAATGCCTGCGCCACCGGCGAAGCCTGCGAATGAGCTCCATGACCACCCCCATCGTGGATTTTGTGCGGCAGTATGCGCGGTCCGGCACCAGCCGCCTGCACATGCCCGGCCATAAGGGTCAGCCGTTCCTGGGCTGTGAGGCCTGGGATATCACCGAGATCAAGGGGGGCCGATGAGCTGTATGAGGCCGAGGGCATCATTGCCCGGAGCGAGGCAAATGCCACGGCCCTCTTTGGCACGGCGCGCACTTATTACAGCACGGAGGGCTCGTCCCAGTGCATCCGGGCCATGCTGGCGCTGGCGCTGCGGGGGGCTCCCAAAACAGGGAAGCGTCCGGTGCTGCTGGCGGCCCGCAATGCCCACAAGGCCCTGCTCTATGCCGCCGCCCTGCTGGATTTCGACATCCGGTGGCTCTGGCCGGCCCCGGAAGCATCCGGGGCGCTGTGCAGCTGCCCGGTGACGCCGGAGGCCCTGCGCAGGGCCCTGCAAACGCAGGCAGAGCAGGGGACACGGCCCTTTGGCGTCTACGTCACCAGCCCGGATTATCTGGGCAGCGTGCAGGATATCGCCGGGCTGGCAGCCGTCTGCAAGGCGCGGGGCGTGCCCCTGCTGGTGGATAACGCCCACGGGGCGTACCTGCACTTTCTGCCCGGCGGCAGCCGCCACCCCATTGCACTGGGGGCGGCCATGTGCTGCGATTCCGGCCACAAGACTCTGCCGGTCCTGACGGGCGGGGCCTACCTGCATCTGGGCCCGGATGCCCCCGTGCAGGACGAGGCAACCGTCCGCAATACCCTCAACCTCTTTGGCTCCACCAGCCCGTCTTACCTCATTTTGCAGTCGCTGGACCAGTGCAACGCGGTGCTGGCCGGGGATTACCGGGCCCGGCTGGCCGGGTGTTGTGCAGCGCTGGAAGCCCTGCGTAAAGCCCTGAATGAGACAGCTGCAGCCCACGGGGCTGTGCTCCCGCTGGCGTTACCCGGGGATCCCCGGACCGGGAGCCTCTCAAGCTGACGCTGGATGCCGCCGCGCTGGGCTGTTCCGGTCAGGCACTGGCCGAGGTGCTGCGGCAGCATGGCATCGAGTGCGAGTATGCCGACCCGCGCTACCTCGTGCTGATGTTCACGCCGGAGAACCCGCCGCAGGATTATGACCGCCTGCGGGAGGCCATCACCGCCTGCTGTACGGCCCGCCCGCTGGGCAGTGCCCCGGCGGAAGAAGACACTGCCGGGAACTTTGCGGCCCTGGCCCGGGAACTGGCGGAAAATGGCCCCCGGTGCACCATCCGGGAAGCCATCCTTGCCCCGCAGGAGGTCGTCCCGGCAGAGGAAGCCCTGGGCCGTGTCTGCGCCATGCCCACCGTCTCCTGCCCGCCCGCCATCCCCATCGTGGTCAGCGGGGAAATGGTCAGCAGAGAGGCTGTTACGCTGATGAAGCGCTACAGCGTTGCAAACGTCGCTGTCATAAAATGAAAAACACCGCTGAGATTTTGTCCTCAGCGGTGTTTTTGCGTCTTGGCAGGCTTATTCGATGCCGGTCACTTGGTAGTCCTGGTCTTCCACGGCCTTTTCAGGGTCTCGTTGGAGACGTCGGCGGTCAAGGTGACGATGGCGGTACCGGCAGTGTGGCTGACGACCGCCTCGCTGACCTCGGGCAGGGCTTCCAGTGCTTTTTCTTGACGCGGGCCTCGCAGTGGCCGCACATCATGCCCTCAACATGCAGAGTCTTTTTTCATAGTGGGATCCTCCTGGTTGGAATTACTCTCTTTATCTTCAGCCGGAGCCTCAGCCACGGGGGCAGAGGAGGCGGCGGGAGCCGAAACGGGGTTGACCTTGCGGTCGTGTGGTGCTGTGGACGTCAAACAGGTTCAGCCGCAGGGCGTTGCTGACCACACAGAAGCTGGAAAGGCTCATGGCGGCGGCACCAAACATCGGGTTGAGCGTCAGGCCCAGCGGGATGAAGACACCGGCGGCCAGCGGGATGCCGATGATGTTGTAAATGAACGCCCAGAACAGGTTTTCGTGGATGTTGCGCAGGGCAGCGCGGCTCAGACGGATGGCGGCGGGCACGTCCGAGAGCTTGGAGTTCATCAGCACCACGTCGGCGGCGTCAATGGCCACGTCGGTGCCCGCGCCAATGGCGATGCCGGTGTCGGCACGGGTCAGGGCCGGCGCGTCATTGATGCCGTCCCCCACCATGGCCACCTTGCCGGACTCCTGCAGCTTGCGGATGACGGCTTCCTTGCCGTCGGGCAGGACCCCTGCGATCACTTCATCCACGCCTGCCTGCCGGCCAATGGCATCGGCGGTGCGCCGGTTGTCGCCCGTCAGCATCACCACCCGGATGCCCATGTTCTGCAGCTCCTGGATGGCCCGGGGCTGTCCTCTTTGATGGTGTCGGCCACGGCGATGACGCCCATCAGCCTGCCTGCCCCGCCAAAGAAGAGGGGCGTTTTGCCCTGCGCGGAAAGGGCGGCGGCGTCATTCTGCAACGCCTCGGGCACCTCCACCTTGGGGGCAATGAAGCTGGCGTTGCCGCCAAAGATCTCCATGCCGTCCAGTTTGGCGGAAAGGCCGTTGCCGGGCAGGGCGGTAAAGTCGGTGACGTCGGGGCACGCGATGGTCTCGGTCTCGGCATAGGCCAGCACGGCCTTGGCCAGCGGGTGCTCGCTCTTCTGCTCCAGAGAGGCAGCCAGGGTCAGCAGCTCGCTCTCGGTCACGCCCTCCGCGGGGAGGATGTCGGTGACCTTGGGCTCACCGCTGGTGATAGTGCCGGTCTTATCCAGCGCCACGATCTGGGTACGGCCAGCCGCTTCCAGCGAAGCGGCCGTTTTGAAGAGGATGCCGTTCTTGGCACCCAGGCCGTTGCCCACCATGATGGCCACCGGGGTGGCAAGACCCAGCGCGCAGGGGCAGCTGATGACCAGGACGGAAATGCCGCGGGCCAGTGCATAGCCCAGCTCATGGCCCAGCAGCAGCCAGACGATGGTGGTGAGCACGGCATTGGAGATGACGGCGGGCACAAAGAAGCCGGAAACGGTATCGGCGATCTTGGCGATGGGGGCTTTGGTGGCGGCGGCATCGCTGACCATCTTGATGATCTGGGCCAGGGTGGTGTCCTCGCCCACGCGGGTGGCCTGGCACTGCAGGAAGCCCGACTGGTTGGTGGTGGCGGCGCTGACCTTATCGCCCTCGGCCTTGTCCACCGGGATGCTCTCGCCGGTCAGGGCACTCTCGTTGACGGCGCTGGAGCCCTCCAGCACGATGCCGTCCACGGGGATGTTCTCACCGGGGCGGACGACGAAGACATCGCCTTTCTGCACCTGCTCAACGGGAACGACCACTTCCGCGCTGTCCCGCAGCAGAGTGGCAGTTTTGGGAGCCAGCTTCATCAGGCTCTTGAGTGCATCAGTGGTCTTGCCCTTGGAGCGGGCTTCCAGCATCTTGCCCACGGTTATCAGGGTGAGTATCGTCGCGGCGGACTCGAAGTAAAACTCCATCATGTAGTGCATGACCAGTTCGTGATTGCCATCGACCTGAGCACGGGTCATGGCAAAGAGGGCGTAAGTGCTCCACACAAAGCTGGCCATGGAGCCCAGGGCCACCAGCGTGTCCATGTTGGGCGCGCCGTGGAGGAGGCCCTTGAAGCCGTTGAGGAAGAACTTCTGGTTGATGACCATGACGATGCCGGCCAGCAGCAGCTGGACGAGGCCCATGGCAATGTGGTTGCCGTCAAACCAGTGGGGGAGGGGCCAGCCCCACATCATGTGTCCCATGGAGAAGTACATCAGCACCAGCAGAAAGCCCAGCGAGGCGATGAGCCGCCGCTTGAGCTTGGGCGTACCACAAGGCTCTGGCCCCGGCGCATATCGCCGCAGGCAAACACCTTGTCCACATTGGTGCGGAAGTGGTCGGTGTCCACACAGCCGCGGCCAGTCAGGCTGACACCGAAGGCATCGGCCACATAGCTCTCACAGCCCAGGAAGCCGGCGGCAATGAAGGCCAGCTCGCAGTTGTAGGTGAACTCCTCGCCGGAGGGCACCATGTTGGTGCGGCCGGTCTCGGGGTCACGCTCGGGCTTGAGGTAGGAGATGACGGCAGCGGTCAGGTTGCCTGCATCGTCCTTGAGGAATTCTTTGACTGTGGTCTGGTAGACACGGGGGTCCTTGCCGAACTTGGCCATGCACTCGGTCTGGCCGTAGTCCACCTTGAGCACCCGGGGCCACTCGGGCCAGGGGTTGCTGGCGGCACGCTCCTTGGGGGGCTGCGGCATCATTTCCAGAGCCACCAGATCAGTGCAGCCCTGCCGCAGGGCCGTGCCCTGGCAGTCGTTGCCGGTGTCGCCGCCGCCGATGACCAGAACGTTCTTGCCCTTGGCATCAATGGCCCTGCCGTCGGCAAATTTGCTGTCCAGCAGGCTCTTTGTCACGCTGGTGAGGTAATCCACGGCAAAATGCACGCCGTTGGCATCCCGGCCCGGAACGTTCAGGTCGCGGGCCTTTTTGGCACCGCAGCAGAGCACCACGGCATCGTAGCTGTTCAGGATGCTCTCGGCATCCACCGCACCGCCCACATCCATGCTGGTGCGGAACTCCACGCCCTCGGCCTGCATGATCTTGATGCGGCGCTCGATGACGGATTTGTCCAGCTTCATGTTGGGGATGCCGTACATCAGCAGGCCGCCCACGCGGTCGGCGCGCTCAAACACGGTGACGGCGTGGCCCCGGATGTTCAGGTACTCGGCCACCGAAAGACCGGCCGGGCCGCTGCCGATGACGGCCACGCTCTTGCCGGTGCGGGCGCGGGGGAGGGGCGGCGTGGAGCCAGCCCTTGGCGTAGCCCGTTTCCACGAGGGCGTGCTCGTTCTCGCGCACGGGCACGCTGCTGCCGGTCACGTCACCGCAGGTGCAGGCGGCCTCGCACAGTGCCGGGCACACCCGGCCGGTGAACTCCGGGAAGCGGTTGGTGGCGCGCAGGCGGTGGAGCGCCAGCTCCCACTTGCCCTGATAGACCAGGTCGTTCCACTCGGGGATCAGGTTGTTCAGCGGACAGCCCGATGCCATGCCGCCGATCATCATGCCGGCCTGGCAGAAGGGCACGCCGCAGTCCATGCAGCGGGCGGCCTGGGTCTGCTGCTCCTCGCGGGAGAGCCAGACGTGAAACTCGTTGAAATTTTCAATGCGCTCCAGCGGCGGGATGTCCGCACTGGTCTTGCGCTTGTAATCCATAAATCCTGTGATCTTGCCCATGATCCAGCCCTCCTTACTTCTTCTTCTGCACAGCGTAGAATGCTTCGATTTGTGCCTGGTCTCCGTCCAGACCGCGCTCTTCCATCGAGGCGATCACCCGGAGCATCCGATCATAATCGTAGGGGAGAACTTTCTTGAACTTGGGCAGGAACTCGCTGAAGTTGTCCAGGATCTCTTTGCCGCGGGGGGGGAGCCGGTCTCTTCCACATGCTCCCGGATCAGCTCCTTCAGGGCAGCAACATCGTACTTGTGCTCCACAGGCTCCAGGCTCACGGTCTCCTTATTGACCCGCTGGTAGAAATCCCAGTTCTCGTCCAGAACGTAGGCTACGCCGCCGGTCATGCCGGCCGCGAAGTTCTTGCCGGTCTGGCCCAGGACCACGACAGTTCCGCCGGTCATGTACTCACAGCCGTGGTCACCCACGCCCTCGACAACGGCGGTCGCGCCGCTGTTGCGGACGCAGAAGCGCTCACCGGCCACGCCGGAGACGAAGGCCTTGCCGCTGGTGGCACCGTAAAGGGCCACATTGCCGGTGATGATGTTTTCCTCGGGCTTGTAGCCGATGCCCTCGGGCGGGCGGACGATGATCTTGCCGCCGGAGAGGCCCTTGCCCATGTAGTCGTTGCAGTCGCCGGTCAGCTCCAGCGTCAGGCCCTTGGGAATGAACGCGCCGAAGCTCTGGCCGCCTGCACCGGTGCAGTGGGCGGTGTAGACATCGTCGGGCAGGGAGCTGCCGTACTTGCGGGTGATCTCGCTGCCAAAGATGGCACCCAGTGCGCGGTCGGTGTTGGAGACCTCCAGCCGGACGCTCTGGGGTGCCTTGCTGCCCAGCTTGAACTTCTTCATCAGCACCTTCATGTCGAGGGTGTTCTCAAGGTGGAAGTCATAGGTGTCGGCAGGCACAAAGTGGACGTTGCTGTTTGCAATGGCCGGGTTGTGCAGGATGCAGTCCAGATTCATCTTGGCGGCACGGCTGCCGGCAGCGCTGGGCTTGACATGGAGCAGGTCGGTGCGGCCCACCAGCTCGTCGATGGTGCGGACGCCCAGCTTGGCCATGTACTCCCGCAGCTCCTGCGCCACAAAGGTCAGGTAGTGGATGATATACTCCGGCTTGCCTTTGAAATTCTTGCGCAGCTCGGGGTTCTGGGTGCAGATGCCCATGGGGCAGGTGTCCAGGTTGCAGACACGCATCATCACGCAGCCCTCGCACATCAGCAGGGAGGTGCCGAAGCCGAACTCCTCAGCGCCCAGCATACAGCTGATGGCCACATCACGGCCGGAGAGCAGTTTGGAGTCGCTCTCAATGCGGACGCGGCTGCGCAGACCGTTCAAGATCAGGGTCTGGTGGGTCTCGGCGATGCCCAGCTCCCAGGGCAGGCCCGCGTTCTTGATGGAGGTACGGGGGGCTGCACCGGTGCCGCCGTCGTAACCGGAGACAAAAATGACCTGTGCGCCGCCCTTGGCCACACCGGCGGCGATGGTGCCGACACCGGCCTCGCTCACCAGCTTGACGTTGATGTTTGCGTGACGGTTGGCGTTTTTGAGGTCATAGATCAGCTCGGCCAGATCCTCGATGGAGTAGATGTCGTGGTGGGGCGGGGGAGAGATGAGGCCCACGCCGGTGGTGCTGTGGCGGGTCTTGGCGATCCAGGGATAGACCTTGGCACCGGGCAGGTTGCCGCCCTCGCCGGGCTTTGCGCCCTGTGCCAGCTTGATCTGGATCTCTTCGGCGGAGACCAGATATTTGCTGGTCACACCAAAGCGGGCCGAGGCCACCTGCTTGATCTTGGAGTTGCTCTCGCTCTGGTAGCGCTCCTCGGGCTCACCGCCCTCGCCGGTGTTGCTCCGGCCGCCCAGACGATTCAGGGCGATGGCGATGGTCTCGTGGGCCTCGCTGCTCAGGGCACCGTAGCTCATGGCAGCGGCTTTGAACCGCTTGACGATGGAGCTGACAGGCTCCACCTCCTCAAGGGGATGCCGCCGTTGGGGTCATAGCTGAAGTCCAGCAGGCTGCGCAGGTGCACGCCCTCGGCACCCATGTTATCCACGGTGCGGGTGAAGTCTTTGAAGGCCTTGTAGTCGCCCGTGAAGCAGGCTTTCTGGAACAGATGGATGGTCTGCGGGGTGAAGAGGTGCTCTTCCTTGCCGCTGCGGAACTTGTGGGCACCGCCGTCGGCCAGCTCCATGTTGATATCCAGACCCAGCGGGTCAAAGGCGGCGTTGTGGGCAGCTTCCACATCCGCCTGAATGTCCTCCAGACCGATGCCGCCCACACGGCTGACCGTACCGGTGAAGTACTTGTCGATGACATCCTTAGAGATGCCGACCGCCTCAAAGATCTGGCTGCTCTGGTAGCTCTGGATGGTGGAGATGCCCATTTTGGAGGCGATCTTCACGATGCCGTTCAGCACAGCCTTGTTGTAGTCCTGCACAGCGGCGTAGTAATCCTTGTCCAGCAGACCCTCGTCGATGAGCTGGGCAATGGTGTCGTGGGCCAGATAGGGGTTGACGGCGCAGGCACCGTAGCCCAGCAGGGTGGCAAAGTGGTGCACCTCGTGGGGCTCGGCACTCTCAAGGATGAGGGCCATGGCCGTGCTCTTCTTGGTGCGGATGAGGTACTGGGACACGGCAGAAACAGCCAGCAGGCTGGGGATGGAGACGTGGTACTCGTCAATGTCGCGGTCAGAGAGGATGATGATGTTGGCACCATCCTTGTAGGCGCGGTCCACCTCCAGGAATACGCGGTCGATGGCCTTTTCCAGGCTGGTGTTCTTATAGTAATTGATGGACACCGTGGCGGTCTTGAAGCCGGGCACGTTCATGTGCTTGATCTTGAGCAGATCGGTGCTGGTCAGGATGGGGTTCTGCACCTTGAGCACCTTGCAGTTCTCGGGCTTGTCCTCCAGCAGGTTGCCGTGGGCACCCACATAGACGCTGGTGGAGGTGACCACCTTCTCACGGATCGCATCGATGGGCGGGTTGGTTACCTGTGCGAACCGCTGCTTGAAGTAGTTGAACAGCGGGGGGTGCTGGTCACTCAGGACAGCCAGCGGGGTGTCGGTGCCCATGGCTCCGGAGGGCTCGGCACCGGCCCGGGCCATGGGCAGGATCAGCTCCTTGATTTCCTCGTATTTGTAGCCAAAGACCTTCTGCAGGCGGGTCAGCTCCTCGCCGGTGTAGCTGGGGACCTTGATGTTGGGGATCTTCAGGTCCTTCAACCGGACCAGATTCCGGTCGATCCACTCGCCGTAGGGCTCGCGGCTGGCGTAGTATTCCTTCAGCTTCTCGTCATCCACGACCTCGCCCTTGACGGTATCCACCAGCAGCATCTTGCCGGGGCGCAGGCGGTCTTTCATCAGAATGTTGTCCGGGGCACAGGGCAGCACGCCCACCTCGGAGGACAGGATCATCCGGCCGTCCTTGGTGATATAGTAGCGGCTGGGGCGCAGACCGTTGCGGTCCAGCACCGCGCCCACCACGTCGCCGTCGGAGAAGAGGATGGCGGCGGGGCCGTCCCAGGGCTCCAGCATGGTGGCGTAATACTGGTAGAAATCGCGCTTTTTCTGGCTGATGTTCTTGTTGTTCTCCCAGGGCTCGGGGATGGTGATCATCACCGCCAGGGGCAGGTCCATGCCGGCCATCATCATGAACTCCAGAGTGTTGTCCAGCATGGCGGAGTCGGAGCCGGAGGTGTTGATGATGGGCAGGATCTTGTTCATGTCGTCCTGCAGGATGGGGCTCTCGATGCTCTCCTCACGGGCCAGCATGGCATCGGTGTTGCCCTTGATGGTGTTGATCTCGCCGTTGTGCAGGATGAACCGGTTGGGGTGGGCACGCATCCAGCTGGGGTTGGTGTTGGTAGAAAAGCGGCTGTGCACCATGCCGATGGCGGACTCATAATCCGGGTCCTGCAGATCAGCGTAGAAGCGGCGCAGGTCGTGCACGAGGAACATACCCTTATACACGATGGTGCGGCTGGACAGGCTGGGCACATAGGTGCCGTTGCTGGCCTGCTCGAACACCCGGCGGATGATGTAGAGCCTGCGGTCAAAATCAATGCCCTTGCTCACACGGGCGGGCTTTTTGATGAAGCACTGCCAGATGGAGGGCATGCAGTCCCGGGCCTTCTGGCCCACGGCATCGGGGTCTACCGGCACCCTGCGCCATGCCAGAAACTCAAGCCCCTCCTTGCGGGTGACCAGCTCAAACAGCTTCATGGCCTGTGCCCGCAGGTGCTCGTTCTGGGGAAGAAGAACATGCCGACACCGTATTCCCGCTCGTTGCCCAGGCTGATGTTCAGCTCATCGGCCACCTTGGAGAAGAACTTGTGGCTGATCTGCAGCATGATGCCCACGCCGTCGCCGGTCTTGCCCTCGGCGTCCTTACCGGCGCGGTGCTCCAGACGCTCCACGATGCTCAGGGCATCGCTGACCGTCTGATGGCTCTTGCGGCCCTTGATGTCCACCACAGCGCCGATGCCGCAGGCATCGTGCTCGAACTGAGGGTCATACAGGCCAAGAGGCGTGGCGTTTTCCGTAAATTGATCCATTGCCTTTCCCATCCTTGTCGTAAAATCAAAATCCTCACCACTGCGGCACATTCCGCAGCGTCTGACACGGAAAAAAAAAAAGCGCCCCAGAAGGGTAGACTTCACCCTTCTGGAACGCCTTTGTTCCGTTAGCTTTATTATAATGATTCGTGAAGATTGTTCAAGTGGGAGGTGCAACAAACTTTAGTACACCAAAGCCTGAACTTCTTGTGCGGTTTGATGATGAGATGAAACGGATTCATCCTTCGCCCAAAATTGCTTTCAGGTCCTGTTCCGGTGTCGTGACGGCCATCAGATTGTACTTTTCCTGCAAAACGCGCACCACGCCCGGAGAGAGAGGAAGGCGGGCAGGGTAGGGCCGAGCCGGATGTTCTGGATGCCCAGCGCCAGCAGTGCGATGAGGATGCAGACGGCCTTCTGCTCGAACCAGCAAAGCACCAGCGAGAGCGGCAGGTCGTTGACGCTGCACTGGAACGCATCGGCCAGCGCCAGCGCGATCTGAATGGCGCTGTATGCGTCGTTGCACTGGCCCACATCGAGGATGCAGGGCAGGCCCGCCACGGTGCCGAGATCCAGGTCGTTAAAGCGGAACTTGCCGCAGGCCAGGGTCAGCAGGATGGTGTCGGGCGGGGTAAGGCGGGCAAACTCGGTGTAGTAGCGGCGGCTGGGCCGGGTGCCGTCGCAGCCGCCCACCAGAAAGAAATGGCGGATCTGCCCGCTTTTCACGGCCGCAACGATCTCATTGACGTGGAGAGCACAGCGCTCCGCGCAAAGCCGGTCACGACGCTGCGCCCGCCGTTGATGCCGGGCATGGCGGTGTCTTCCGGGTAGCCCCCAGTTCCAGTGCTTTGGCAATGACGGGGGAGAAATCCCGCTCTGGCCCGATGTGCGGGGACGCCGGGATAGGACACCACCGAGGTGGTGTAGACGCGGTCAGCGTAGCTCTCACGCGGCGGCATGATGCAGTTGGTGGTGAAAAGGATCGGGGCCGGGATGTCCTCAAACTCCCGCTGCTGGTTCTGCCAGGCTGTGCCGAAGTTGCCCTTCAGATGCGGATACTTCTGCTTCAGCTCCGGGTAGCCGTGGGCGGGGAGCATTTCCGAGTGGGTGTAGACGTGGATGCCTTTGCCCGCCGTCTGCTCCAGCAGGCACTTCATGTCGTAGAGGTCGTGGCCGGAAATCACGATGAACGGCCCCTTTTCAATGGTCAGGGGCACCTGCACCGGTTCCGGATCGCCAAACGCGCCGGTGTTAGCCGCGTCCAGCAGCTCCATGCAGCGGTAGCTGGCCTTGCCGGTCTTCTGCACCAGTGCCCAGAGGGTGTCGATGGAGCATTCGCTGCCAACGGCCTGCAATGCTTCGCAGAAGAAGCGGTCCAGCTCCGGGTCGGTGCGGCCCAGCACCCGCGCATGGTAATTGTACGCTGCCATGCCGCGCAGGCTGAACAGGACGAACGATTTCAGACTGCGGATGTCCTCGTTCGGCTCGTGCCAGAGGTTTGCCATGTCGTAGTCGAACCCGATGCCGGGGCAGGCCGCATGGATGCTCTCGGTCAGCTGGTCCACGGTCTGCGGGTCGAAGTTCACGTTGGTGATGGTGGTGAACAGCCCTTCCATCAGCAGAAGTGCCTGTTCGGGGCGGGGGCCCGCCCCTCGCCGATGAGCTGGCTGGCGTAGGAGATGAGTGCGCCGGTCAGGCGGTCCTGCGCCGCTGCCGTGTCCGCGCTTTTGCCGCAGACACCGGCCTTACCGGTACAGGCAGTGCAGTGCGCCGCCTGCTCGCATTGAAAACAAAACATCTGTTCGTCCATTTCAGAACCCTCTCTTCGCTTGATGTGGTCAGTATGGACGGGTTGGCGGGGCTTTATACAGGCCGCACGAGGGGCGTTTTCTCGGCGAGTATCCGAGGTGGGGCCCCGCTTGCGGGGCGGGCATGGAATGTCCGTTGACCTGCCGGGAAAAGCTCCCGGAGATGCGGCCAGCGAATAGATACAAAAAGAGCCGCGCTCTTGCGAACGCAGCTCTTGAAAATGCTTTGGAACAATTAGTAGGTGCTGCCCTGTGCCATCATGGCGGTAGCAACCTTCAGGAAACCAGCGCAGTTTGCACCGACCATCAGGTTGCCCTCGGAACCGGCAGCAACGGAAGCGTCATAGGAAGCGTGGAAGATGCCCTCCATGATGCCCTTCAGCTTGGCATCCACTTCCTCAAAGGTCCAGCTCAGGCGCTCGGAGTTCTGGCTCATCTCCAGGCCGGAGGTGGCCACGCCGCCGGCGTTGGCAGCCTTTGCGGGTCCATACAGGACACCGTTGGACAGGTAGACCTCGATGGCCTCCGGGGTGCTGGGCATGTTTGCGCCCTCGCACACGACGGTGCAGCCGCCCTTCACCAGAGCCTCAGCGGACTCCTTGTTGATCTCGTTCTGGGTTGCGCAGGGCAGGGCGATGTCGCAGGGGACAGTCCAGACCTTGGTGCAGTCTGCAACGTAGGTTACGCCGGCGTGGGTCTCGGCATACTCCTTGATGCGGCCGCGGCGCACTTCTTTCAGCTCCTTGACGTAAGCCAGATCAATGCCGTTGGGGTCGTAGACGTAGCCGTTGGAATCGGACATGGTAACGACCTTTGCGCCCAGAGACTGGGCCTTCTGGCAGGCATAGATGGCAACATTGCCGGAGCCGGAGATGACCACGGTCTTGCCCTCAAAGCTGTCGTTGCGCATACACTTCAGAGCCTCGGCGGTGAAGTAGCACAGGCCGTAGCCGGTGGCCTCGGTGCGGGCCAGGGAGCCGCCGTAGCTCAGGCCCTTGCCGGTGAGCATACCGCCCTGGAAGCTGTTGGTCAGGCGCTTGTACTGGCCGAACATGTAGCCGACCTCGCGGCCGCCGACACCGATATCACCGGCGGGGCAGTCCACGAACTGGCCGATGTGGCGGTACAGCTCGGTCATGAAGCTCTGGCAGAAGCGCATCACTTCCATGTCGCTCTTGCCGTGGGGATCAAAGTCGGAGCCGCCCTTGCCGCCGCCCATGGGCAGGGTGGTCAGGCTGTTCTTGAAGGTCTGCTCAAAGCCCAGGAACTTCAGGATGCCCTGGTTGACAGAGGGATGGAAGCGCAGACCGCCCTTGTAGGGGCCGATGGCGCTGTTGAACTGGATGCGGTAGCGGTTGACCTGCACCTTGCCCTGATCATCGACCCAGGGCACACGGAAGCTGATGACGCGCTCGGGCTCGACCAGACGCTCGATCAGGCCGGCTTTCTCGTACTCGGGATGCTTTTCCACCACGGGCTGGATGCTCTCCACCACCTCGCGGACAGCCTGCAGGAACTCAGGCTCATTGGCATTGCGCTGTGCAAGGCCATCGTAAACGCGCTTCAGGTATTCATTCGTCAGCATAGTAGAATACTCCTTTTCCCATGATGTACACTCGCTCTGCCCACTATCACAGAGCGCTTTATCATTATAAAGCTTTGTGCGGCGATTTACAATAGAGGAAATCGGAAAATGTTTCAGTGAAGCCAAAATAAAAATGAATCCGATTCACAGTGTCAGTGCCCGGCGGCGCTGGGGATCTCCTGCAGCTCAAAGCGATATTCCTGCGCGGCATCGGGGTATTTTGCCTTATCCACGGGGCTGAGGAACATGGCAAGGGGCCACAGCCAGAGCCCGCCGCCCCCGTAGAGCTTACGGTAGACCACAAAAAGCTCCCCCGTTTCGGAATCGTTGGCAACGGCCTCTACCAGATAAAAGTCGCCCTTGAAGTGCCGGTACACCCGGCCGATCTTGAGTTCGCTTGGCATTTGCGTTCTCCTTTACATTCCAGCCAAAATGGCATTCACGGCAGTCACAAAGGGCTCCATATCCTCGAACAGGACTTCGACGATGATGCTCCAGTTGATACCGTCGTAGTCATGCACCAGCCGGTGGCGCAGCCCGGCGACCATATTCCAGGGCTGCTCCGGATAAGAGGCCTTGAACTCCGGACTGAGCTGGTAGACCTGTTCTCCGATGTTATAGAGCGGGGTCGTGACGGCCCACTGGGAAAACTCGTCCTCGAGCAGAAGCTCCGGCGTAATGCCGCGCTTGTGCATCTCGGCTTTCAGGCTTTCCCATGTGGCAACGATCTTTTCAGGCGCTCCTTGTCCGATCTCTTCATGCGATCTTGACCCCCTCCCGCATGATGCTTTCATAGAAGGGAGTGCCGGTGTTGACCTCCCGGATCTCAAAGGCATCCACGTTCTTCTGGGTGCGCTGGCTCAGCTCCTCCCCAAAAGCAAAGATGTCCCTTGGCCGGAAGTTGGCACCGCCCACCACGATCACATCGATATCCGAAGCGGCAGTGGCTTCTCCCCGGGCGTAGGAGCCGAACAGCAGGGCGTACTCGGCGTGATATTTGTGCAGCAGCTCCCGGATGACCTGCTCGATCTCAGTGCGGGAAAGCGTGTTCATGCGGACACCTCCAATCGGAAATTCTCTACCAATATTGTACCATAGAATGCCGGAAATGCAAACAAAAATCCCCGCAGGCGGCTGGCGCTGGCGGGGGGAGTGGCGCATGATTTACTTTTTGAGCAGCTTCTCGCAGGCGTCCGCGGCACCCTCCAGGTACTGGCCGGGGTAGGCCTCGATCATGCCGGCATCGGAGCAGGCAGCCAGCTGGGGGTCGATGGGGCACTTGGCCAGCACGGGCAGGCCGTGCTTTGCGGCCACCTCATCCACATGGCTCTCGCCGAACACATTGATGTGCTTGCCGCAGTCGGGGCAGACGATGTAGCTCATGTTCTCCACAATGCCCAGCATGGGCACCTTCATCATCTCAGCCATGTTCACGGCCTTGGCCACGATCATGCTCACCAGCTCCTGGGGGCTGGCAACGACCACGATGCCGTCCACGGGCAGGCTCTGGAACACGGTCAGGGGCACGTCGCCGGTTCCCGGAGGCATGTCCACAAACATGAAGTCCACGTCCTTCCAGACCACATCGGTCCAGAACTGCTTGACCGCACCGGCAATGACCGGGCCGCGCCACACAACGGGGTCTTCCTCATTTTCCACCAGCAGGTTGATGCTCATCACATCAATGCCCATCCGGCTCTGGATAGGCCAGCGCCTTTTTCATCGGCCATGGCACGGCCATGGATGCCGAACAGCTTGGGGATGGACGGGCCGGTGATGTCGGCATCCAGGATGCCGCAGTGGTAGCCCCGGCGGGCCATGGCGCAGGCCAGCAGGGCACTGGTCATGCTCTTGCCGACACCGCCTTTGCCCGAAACAACGCCGATGACCTTTTTTTCACGCTGCTGTTGGGGTTGGGGGCATCGTGCTCAGGTGCGGCGGTGCGGGAAGAACATGCTGCCCCGCAGGTGGAACAGTCATGGGTACATTCTTCGCTCATACTCTAACCTTTTCTCCTTTATCTTAATTAGACAGATCGTCTTGACCAACCCATATCATACCATAAAACCGGGTGGGAAACAACCCACAGGGGCGCTCATCTTCACAAGAGTGCATATTGCCCGGGAAAGGCCGCATACACTGAACCGAACGCCTGTGCGGGGGAAGGAGGAATACCATGGGGCAGAGCTACCTGAAAAACGCCGCCCTCCTGACCGGGGCGGATGTCCTGCTGCGGCTGGCCGGGATGGGGCTGCGCATCGGGCTGGCCAACGCGCTGGGCGGCGAGGGCATGGGCCTGTACCAGCTGGTGCTGGCGGTGTACGGGCTGTTCGTCACGCTGGCTACGGCGGGCATCTCGGTGGCGGCCACCCGGCTGATGGCTGAGGAGCTGGCCCGGGGCCGGGCACAGGCGCGGGGGATGCTGGTGCGGCTGGCGGGCACGGGGCTGCTGCTGGGCGCGGCGGCCATGGCGGCGCAGTACGGGCTGGCCGGGGCCGCTGCCCGGTGGTGGCTGGGAGATGTGCGGGCAGCGGGCGCGCTGCGGGTGTCGGCCTTCGGGATGCCCTGGATGGCCCTCTCGGCTGTGCTGCGGGGCTTCTTTATCGCCCGGCGGCGGGTGGAGCCCAACGTGTTGAGCCAGCTGGTGGAGCAGAGCGTGCGCATCGGGATCATCTGGTACGCGCTGGAATGGGGGAACGCGCAGGACGTGAGCGCCCGCTGCACGGCGGTGCTGGCCGCCACGGCGGTGAGCGAAGCGGTGTCGGCCTGCATCCTGCTGCTTTTTTACCGTGGGGAGGCGGTGCGTGCGTTCGGCGCAGAAAAGGCCCGACGGCCTGCCGACCCTGCCCGGCGGCTGTGGGACATCCTGTGGCCGGTAGAGGGCGGGCGGTGCCTTGCCAGCGCCCTGCACACGGCGGAGAATATGCTGGTGCCCGCCTGCCTGACGGTCTGCCTGCTGGATGCCGGGGGCCGCAGTGCCGCGGTGGCCCAGTACGGCAGCCTGAAGGGGATGGCCCTGCCTCTGCTCACCTTTCCCTTTGGGCTGTTGGGCAGCCTTTCGGTGCTGCTGATGCCTGAGATCACCCAGGCCCACATCCGGGGCGAGCGCGCCCGGCTGGACTGCCTGCTGGACCGGATGCTCCGGCTGACGGGCTGCTTCTCGGCGCTGGCGGGGGCGCTGTTCTGGGTGTGGGGCAGGCCGCTGGCGCAGCTGCTCTACCATAGCCAGGAGGCGGGGTTCTATCTGGAGACCCTTGCCCCGGCTATGCCGCTGATGTATCTGGAAAGCATGGTGGACGGTGCCATGAAGGGGATGGGGGAGCAGAAGGCCGTGTTCCGGTACAGCCTGTGGGACGCGGTGCTCCGCATTGGCCGGGGGTGCTGCTCCTCCTGCCCAGATGGGGGATGAAGGGCTTTTTGTGGGTGATCCTGCTGTCCAGTGCCTATACCTGCCAGATGAATACGGCCCGTCTGCTGCACGTCAGTGGGCTGCAGCCCAGGCTCTGGCGGTGGCTGGGGGGGGCTCCGGCGCTGGCGGCACTGGTCTCAGCGGGGGCGGGCGAGGGCCTGCGCGCTCTGCTGGCGGGGTGGCTGGGCAGCGGGAGCATGCCCACCCGGCTGGCGGCGCTCTGCGCGGGCGGCTTTGGCATGGCGGCAGTCTGCCTTGCCGTGCAGTGGCCGCTGGGGCTGGGCGAAGAGGTGCGGGCCATTCTGCGGACAGAAAAATCCCGCAGGGAGCGGCAGAAAAGCCCGGAGAATCGGAATTGTTCTGGACACAGGGGGAGAATTGAGTATAATACAATGGATATTATGGCGGAACAGGCGCATGGGGCTTTGGCCCCTGCGGCCGGCAACGCCGGGAAAAACGGGTGCGGACAGATCCCGCCCCGATGTAAAAAGAGGATTTTTTGTGAAGAAAACAAAGAAGCTTGTGCCGCAGGTGCTGCTGCGCCGTGCGCTGCTGGTGCTGATGGATGCAGCCATCGTGGCATTCAGCTTTTACTTTGCCCTGCTGCTCCGGGCCGACGGCGCGGTGGAGGCCAGCTGGTGGCCCCACAACCGTGCCCTGCTCTACCAGAACCTGCCCTGGATCGTGGCGCTCTACCTGCTCAGCTTTCTGGCGGGCGGGCTGTACCATGTGCTCTGGAAGTATGCCGGGGAGCGTGACCTCATCCGTCTGGGCGGCATGATCACCGTGCCCACGGGGGTGGTCTATTTCGTGAACCATTTCTGCGTCCACGGCGTGCTGTTCGATTCCGCCAACGCCATGGCCGCTGTCCTCATCTTCCTGCTGGTGGGCGGCAGCCGTCTGGCATGGCGGCTCTTCCTGAACCATCCCATCGGCGAGCGGCTGCGGGGCGTGCCCAACAAGGACCCCAACCGCCCCGTGATGATCGTGGGCGCGGGCGAGGCCGGTGCCTGGGCCATCAATGTCTGCAAATCCAACAGCAGCTACGGCCACCCCGTTGTGGCGGTGGACGATGACCTGGTCAAGCAGGGACAGACCATCCACGGCGTGCCGGTCAAGGGGACGCTGGAGCAGATCCCCAGCTCTGCACCCAGTACAACATCCACAACATCATCATTGCCATCCCCACCCTGCGGGGCAGCAGGCTGAACCATGTTATCGACCTCTGCGTTTCCACCCACTGCCCGGTGCAGATCCTGAGCGACCCCCAGCTGGTGGGCAGCAACGGCCCCCAGCAGGGTGCGTTCCGTGAGCTGAACACCGCCGATTTCCTCTCCCGTGACGAGGTCACGCTGGACAACGAGAAGATCTCCGGCTACCTCACCGGCAAAACGGTGCTGGTAACAGGCGGCGGCGGCTCCATCGGCAGCGAGCTGTGCCGTCAGGTCATGCGCTTCAAGCCCGGCAAGCTGCTGATCTTTGATATCTACGAAAACTGCGCCTACGAGCTGCTGATGGAACTGCAGCAGAAGTACGGCCGCGATATCCCGGTCACGGTGCTGATCGGCTCCATTCGGGATAAAAAACGTCTGGACGAGGTTTTTGATACCTACCACCCCACGGTGGTGTTCCACGCAGCGGCGCACAAGCATGTGCCGCTGATGGAGATCAGCCCCGCCGAGGCTGTGAAGAACAACGTGCTGGGCACCAAGAACCTGCTCACCAGCGCCAGCGAGCACGACGTGGAGCGGTTTGTCCAGCTTTCCACCGACAAGGCTGTGAACCCCACCAGCGTGATGGGCTGTACCAAGCGCATCTGCGAAATGCTCATCCAGACCTTTGCGGGCAACACCGATATGAAGTGTGTGGCCGTCCGCTTTGGCAACGTGCTGGGCAGCCACGGCAGCGTGATCCCGCTGTTCGAGGCTCAGATCAAGAAGGGCGGCCCTGTCACCCTGACCGACCCCAACATCGAGCGCTACTTTATGACCATTCCCGAGGCGGCCCAGCTGGTGCTGCAGGCGGGCGCACTGGCCGAGAGCGGCAGCATCTATGTGCTGGACATGGGCGAGCCGGTCAAGATCATGGATCTGGCCAAGCAGCTCATCCGCTTTTACGGCTACGAGCCGGGCGTGAATATGGAGATCAAGATCGTGGGCCTGCGCCCCGGCGAGAAGCTCTACGAAGAGCTGATGATGGACGAGGAGCAGGACAAGATGCGCCGCACCCAGCACAACAAGATCTTTGTGGCATCGCCCCGGGACATCGACCTGGCTGTGTTCTACCAGCAGCTGCAGGATCTTGCCGCTGCCGCCCAGCACAACGACGAGGGCGTGGTGGATCAGCTGGAAAAGATGATCCCCACCTTTACCCCCCCCACCAGAAAGAACCTGAAGACCTGATGCTATTGCACCGGAAACTGCCGGTGACGCTATAAAAACGAGAGGGATGTATATCATGGAAAAGAAACCGTTTTTGACCGAGTCGATGGCACAGCAGATCATCGAGGATGTGCCCACGCCGTTCCACGTCTACGACGAGAAGGGCATCCGGGAGAATGTCCGCCGCATCAACAAAGCCTTCAGCTGGAATAAGGGCTTCCGCGAGTATTTCGCGGTCAAGGCTCTGCCGAACCCCGTCATCCTCCAGATCCTGAAGGAAGAGGGCTGCGGCGTGGACTGCTCCTCCCTGACCGAGCTGATGCTGAGCGAGGCCTGCGGCTTTACCGGCAGCGATATCATGTTCTCCTCCAACCAGACCCCCGTGGAGGACATGAAGAAGGCTTACGAGCTGGGCGCCTACATCAATCTGGACGATGCCACCATGGTGGACTTCCTGGACCGTGTGGCCGGGATCCCCGAGAACATCTTCTGCCGCTACAACCCGGGCGGGACCTTCCAGCTGGGCGAGAGCGAGGAAGGCTTCCAGGTCATGGACAAGCCCGGCGATGCCAAGTACGGCATGACCGAGGAGCAGATGATCGACAGCTACAAGAAGCTGATGGCAAAGGGTGCAAAGAACTTCGGCATCCATGCCTTCCTGGCCTCCAACACCATCTCCGATGCCTATTACCCTGAGCTGGCAGGCATCCTGTTCCAGCTGGCAGTCCGTGTGCAGAAGGCCACCGGTGCCCACATCGGCTACATCAACCTCTCCGGCGGCGTGGGCATCCCCTACCGCCCCGACCAGACCGAGAACGACATCATGGCCATCGGCGAGGGCGTGCGCCGGAAGTTTGAGGAGATCCTTGTGCCCGCAGGGATGGGCGATGTGGCCATCTTCACCGAGATGGGCCGCTTTACCACCGGCCCCTACGGCGCGCTGGTGGCAACTGCCATCCACGAAAAGCACATCTACAAGGAGTACATCGGCACGGATGCCTGCGCCGGCGACCTGATGCGCCCGGCCATGTACGGGTCTTATCACCACATCACGGTCATGGGCAAGGAGGATGCGCCCTGTGACCACAAGTACGATGTGGTCGGCGGCCTGTGCGAGAACAACGACAAGTTCGCCATTGACCGGATGCTGCCCAAGATCGACATCGGTGACCTGATCTATATCCACGACAGGCCGTGAACCGCCCGCTCTGGGGGATGCCCACGGTGATGGTGTAGTATTCCTTTTTGAGCAGGTCGGTGCGGATGATCTCGTTCATGTCCCGGAGGGCGGCGTAGCTCTTGGCCGCGATGACGAGGCCCTCGGTGCCCCGGTCGAGCCGGTTGCAGATGCCGGGTTTGAAGCGGTTCTCGCCGCTGGGGTCGTACTCGCCTTTCTGGGCCAGATACCGGGTAAAGGCGTCCACCAGGTTGGCGTCGCCGGTGCGGTCGCTGTGGCAGAGCAGGTGAGTGGGCTTGTACAGCACCGCAATGTTCTCATCCTCATAGATGACGGTCACTTTGGGCTGGTTCTGCTGCTTTTTGGGGGCAGGCTTGCGGGCTGCAGGCTTTGCGCCTTCGGGCGGGAAGAATTCATCGTTGATGTACAGCTCAATGAGGTCGCCCGCCTTGAGCCGATCCTCGGGGCTCCCTTTTTGCCGTTGACCTTGACCCGCTTGTTGCGGAAGCTCTTGTACAGCAGGCTGGTGGGGAAATCGCGCGTCACGCTCTGGACAAAGCGGGAAAGGCGGACGCCCTCATCGTTGGCGGTGGCAGTGTATTGTTTCATAAAATTGTTCCTTTTGTTGGATGCAAGACAAGCCCTCTCCGTCTTTGCTTCGCAAATCCACCTCTCCCAAAGGGAGAGGCAATGCATCTCCCGGGTTCAGTACATGCTGACCGAGAGCCACAAGGGGCTCTCCCTTTGGGAGAGCTGGCAAAGCCGCAGGCTTTGACTGAGAGGGCATATTGATTCATAAAAAGCCTTTTCTCTATAATAAACCACCCTTTCTTTGAAGTCAACGCAGAATATTTCCTGTGCCCCCTTGTGTTTTGCTGAAAAAACGGTACTATTAGAGTAATAACGCAAAAGGAGAATGACCATGGCGAAGGAAAGCAGCCAGCATAAGGGACACCGCCAGCGGATGCGCGCCCGGGTAGAGCAGTACGGACTGGAAAGTCTGGAACCCCACGAAGCGCTGGAATATGTCCTTTATATCACCAACACCCGCAAGGACCCCAACGGCCTTGCCCATGTCCTCATGGACCGGTTCGGAGACTTTGCCGGGGTGCTGGATGCTTCCGAGGAGGATCTGCTGACGGTGGAGGGGGGAGGCCCCTCCACCGCCCGGATGCTGCATCTTTTGCCGCAGGTCGGCAGATACTATACCCAATGTGCGGTCAACGGCAAAAAGTGCATGAAGACCACCGACCAGCTGGTCGAATACCTGATGGCACAGTTTGCCGGGACTGTGCAGGAACGCGCCCTGCTGGCTGCGCTGGATGGCCGCAGCCGCATCAAGGGGCTGTTCTGGCTGCGGGACGGCACCAGCGACCGGGTGAGTCTGGAGATCAAGGATGTGGTGGCGGCAGCCCTCAAGGGCGGTACCGACAGTGTGGTGCTCTGCCATAACCACCCCAACGGCGTGGCCCTGCCCTCGCGGGAGGATCTGATGGCCACAGAGAATATCGTCGGCACTGGGGCTGGTCAAGGTGCATCTGCGGGATCACATCATCCTGACTGAGAGCGAATATTTCTCCATGCGGGAGGCCAACCGCCTGCCGTTCTACGATTTCCAGACCGGGGAGATGCTCAGGCCGTATTGATATTATAAAATAATTGTGTTATAATCAACATGAAAAGTACAACTATTTGTAGTTCTATCTGAGAACAGAAAGGAGAACCGAGACATGGCCGATGAACAGTTCCATCTCGTCTCCAACTATGCCCCCACGGGCGACCAGCCCCAGGCCATTGAGCAGCTGGTAGAGGGCGTTGAGCGGGGTGACCGCTGCCAGACCCTGCTGGGCGTTACCGGCAGCGGCAAGACCTTTACAATGGCCAACGTGATCGCCCGGTGCAACCGGCCCACGCTGGTGCTGGCCCATAATAAGACGCTGGCGGCCCAGCTCTGCACCGAGTTCCGCTCGTTCTTCCCGGACAATGCGGTGGAGTATTTTGTTTGCTACTACGACTACTACCAGCCGGAAGCCTACATCCCCAGCACCGATACCTATATTGAAAAGGACAGCGCCATCAACGACGAGATCGACCGTCTGCGCCACTCGGCTACGGCGGCGCTTTCGGAGCGGCGGGATGTCATCATTGTGGCATCGGTGTCCTGTATCTACTCTCTGGGTGACCCCATCGATTACCGCAGCATGGTCATCAGCCTGCGGCCCGGGATGCAGATGGAGCGGGATGACCTGTGCAAAAAGCTCGTCACCCTGCAATATGAGCGGAACGACATCAATTTTATCCGCAATAAGTTCCGCGTTCACGGCGACACGGTGGATATCTATCTGGCCTACATGAGCGACCTTGCCATCCGGGTGGAGTTCTTTGGGGATGAGATCGACCGCATCACGGAGTTCAACCCCGTTACCGGCACCCGGCAGAACGTGGTGAAGCATGTGGCCATCTTCCCGGCCAGCCACTACATCGTCAGCGCCGATAAAAAAGGCAGCGGCCATTGAAAAGATCCGCGCCGAGTGCGACGAGCAGGTGAAGAAGTTTACCGCTGAGGGCAAGCTCATTGAAGCCCAGCGCATCCAGCAGCGAACGAACTACGACATCGAGATGCTGACCGAAGTGGGGATCTGCAAGGGCATCGAGAACTATTCTGCGGTGCTGTCGGGCCGTGCGCCGGGCAGTATGCCCACCACCCTGCTGGATTATTTCCCGGAGGATTTTCTGCTTTTTGTGGATGAGAGCCATGTGACCCTGCCGCAGGTGCGCGCTATGTACGGCGGCGACTATGCTCGCAAAAAGACGCTGGTGGAATATGGCTTCCGTCTGCCGTCGGCCTTTGACAACCGCCCCCTCAAGTTTGAGGAGGTGGAAAGCAAGCTGAACCAGATGGTGTTCGTCTCGGCCACGCCGGGCGAGTACGAGCGCCGGAACAGCACCCGGATCGCGCAGCAGGTCATCCGGCCCACCGGCCTGCTGGACCCGCTGATCTCGGTGCGGCCTGTGGAGGGGCAGGTGACTGACCTGCTGGGCGAGATCAACGCCCGCACGGCGAAGAACGAGCGTGTTCTTGTGACCACCCTGACCAAGAAGATGGCCGAGGACCTGACCGACTTCTTGACCGAGCAGGGCATCAAGGTCAAATATATGCACCACGAGGTAGATACCTTTGAACGGATGGAGATCATCAAAGATCTGCGCCTGGGCTCCATCGATGTGGTGGTGGGCATCAACCTCCTGCGTGAGGGCTTGGATCTGCCCGAGGTCAGCCTTGTGGCGATCCTGGATGCCGACAAGGAAGGCCTCCTGCGCAGTGAGACCAGCCTCATCCAGACCATTGGCCGCGCGGCCCGCAACGCCGAGGGTCTGGTCATTATGTACGCCGATGAGGTGACGGACAGCATGGAACGCGCCATCACCGAGACTGAGCGCCGCCGTGCCATCCAGATGGCCTACAATGAAGAACACGGCATCGTGCCTAAGACCATCGTCAAGGCCATTGCGGACAGCATTGAGATCAGCGATAAGGCGGAGAACGCAAAGCGGAATACCCGCCGCATGGGCAAACTGGAGCGGGAAGCTGCCATTGAACGCCTGACCCGGGAGATGAAGGAGGCTGCCAAGCTGCTGGAATTTGAGCATGCGGCCTTCCTGCGTGACCAGATCGACCGCCTGCGCCGGGGCGAGAACCCCACCGTGGACTCGGATGCCGAGACCGAGCGCAGGCAGAACCATGCACAGACACAGAGAAGAGGGAGAAAGTACCTTGGCAAACGATAAGATCGTCATCAAAGGCGCACGGGAGCACAACCTGAAGAATATTGATCTGACCCTCCCGCGCGAAAAATTCATTGTTATGACCGGCCTGTCCGGTTCCGGCAAGTCGAGCCTTGCCTTCGATACCATTTATGCCGACGGCCAGCGCCGCTATGTGGAGAGCCTTTCCAGCTACGCCCGGATGTTCCTGGGCCGGATGGACAAGCCCGATGTGGATGAGATCACCGCTGTCGCCGGCCATTTCCATTGACCAGAAGACCACCAGCCACAACCCCCGCTCTACCGTGGGCACCGTGACCGAGATCTACGATTACCTGCGTCTGTTGTATGCCCGCGTGGGCGTGCCCCACTGCCCGGTATGCGGCCGTGTCATCAGCCAGCAGACCGTGGATGAGATGGTGGATGCCGTGCTCAAGCTGGAGGACGGCACCAAATTCCAGGTGCTGGCTCCGGTGGTGCGCCAGCGAAAGGGCACGCAGCAGAAGGAGCTGGACGCCGCCGCCCGGCGGGGCGGCTATTCCCCGTGTGAGGATCGACGGCAATCTGTACGATCTGGATGAGGAGATCACGCTGGAAAAGAACATCAAGCACACCGTGGAGGTGGTGGTGGACCGCCTTGCCCTGCGCAAGGGCATCCGGGGCCGCCTGGCCGATTCGCTGGAAACGGCACTGGCCCTGACCGGCGGTGTGGCCGAGGTGGAAGTGGTCGGCGGCGAGTGCATGACCTTCAGCCAGAATTTTGCCTGCCCGGAGCACGGCATTTCCATCAGCGACCTGTCGCCGCGGCTCTTCTCCTTCAATAACCCGCTGGGAGCCTGCGAAAAGTGTACAGGGTCTTGGTACTTTATGCGGGTGGACGAGGAACGCATCCTGCCCAACCGGAACCTTCCCATCCGTGAGGGAGCCATTAAGGCCAGCGGCTGGTACTATGCCGAGGGCTCTGTGGCTGAGATGTATTATCTGGGCCTGGCAAAAAAAGTACGGTTTACGCTGGACACGCCCATCAAGGAGATGAGCACCGAGGCGTGAACGCCCTGCTCTACGGCACCAACGGCGAAAAAATCGAGATGCACCGCACGAATGAGTTCGGCAGCGGCGTCTATTATAATACCTTTGAGGGCATCGTCGAGAACCTCGAGCGCCGCTTCCGCGAGACGAACAGCGAGTGGATGAAGGAGGAAATCGGCAGCTTTATGTCCGGTGTGGAGTGTCCGGGCTGCCACGGACGACGCCTGAAACCGGTGGTGCTTGCCGTAACGGTCGGGGACAAGAACATCAGCCAGTTCTGCGAGATGTCCATTCGGGACGAGCTGGAATTCATCGCGGAAAACGAGCCGAACCTGACCGAAAAACAGAAGCTGATCGGCGGCCAGATCCTGAAGGAAATCAAGAACCGTCTGCAGTTTTTGCAGAGCGTGGGTCTGGATTATCTCACCCTGGCCCGCGCGGCAGGCACTCTGTCCGGCGGCGAGAGCCAGCGCATCCGCCTGACGACCCAGATCGGCAGCGCCCTGTCCGGTGTGCTCTATGTGCTGGACGAGCCCTCCATCGGCCTGCATCAGCGGGACAACGACAAGCTCATTGCCACCCTGAAAAATCTCCGCGACCTGGGCAATACGGTCATCGTGGTGGAGCACGATGAGGATACCATGCGCAGTGCGGATTATATTGTGGATGTGGGCCCCGGCGCGGGCGTCCACGGCGGCGAGATCGTGGCGGCTGGCAGTGTGAAAGACATCTGCAAGGCCAAGCGGAGCATTACCGGCGACTATCTCTCGGGCCGTAAGCGCATTGCGGTCCCGGAGACCCGCCGCACCGGAAACGGCAACTTCCTCACGGTGAAAGGTGCTCGGGAGAACAACCTGCGCAACATTGACGTGAAGTTCCCGCTGGGCGAGTTCATCTGCGTCACCGGCATTTCCGGCTCAGGCAAGTCCAGCCTCATCAACGAGATCCTGTACAAGACGCTGGCCTGTGAGCTGAACGGAGCCCGCAGCCGGGCCGGAAAGTGCGATGGGGTAGAGGGGCTGGAGTTTGTGGATAAGGTCATTGGCATCGACCAGCAGCCCATCGGCCGCACGCCCCGCTCCAACCCGGCCACCTATACGGGCGTGTTCAACGATATCCGCACGGTCTTTTCCCAGACGCAGGACGCCAAGATGCGGGGCTATGGCCCGGGTCGGTTCAGCTTCAACGTCAAGGGCGGCCGCTGCGAGGCCTGCGAGGGCAACGGCATCCTCCAAATCGAGATGCACTTCCTGCCGGACGTCTACGTCCCCTGCGAGGTCTGCAAGGGCGCACGCTACAACCGCGAAACGCTGGAAGTAAAGTATAAGGAAAAGACCATCTCTGACGTGCTGAACATGACGGTGGAGGAGGCGGTGGTCTTCTTTGCCAACCAGCCCAAGATCGCCCGCAAAGCTGCAGACGCTGTTGGACGTGGGCCTGGGGTATGTCACGCTGGGGCAGAGCGCCACGACCCTTTCGGGCGGCGAGGCGCAGCGTGTCAAGCTGGCCAACGAGCTGGCCCGCCGCAGCACCGGAAAGACCGTGTATATTCTCGACGAGCCGACTACCGGCCTCCACATTGCGGATGTCCACCGCCTCATCGAGGTGCTGCAGAAGCTGGTGGATGCGGGCAATACCGTCATCGTCATCGAACACAACCTCGACCTCATCAAGTGCGCCGACCACATCATCGACCTTGGCCCCGAGGGCGGCAGTGCCGGCGGCCTCATCGTGGCCGAGGGCACCCCGGAAGCAGGTGGCTGAGGTGCCCGGAGAGCTTTACCGGCCAGTACCTGAAACCGCTGCTGGAAAAAGACAAACAGCTCCGTGCCGCAGAAGCAGAAAAATAATTGCGCGCACAAACAAGCCAAAAACCATACTTTTGCAAAAAATACTTGTGGGAGAAAAATTTGGGAAAGTGGTTGACAAAAGGCCGCTCCATGCGTATAATATCTCATGTCGCCACGCTTCGGTAGGGAAGCGGAGCGCGATATCCGGGTGTAGCGCAGTTTTGGTAGCGCGCTTGAATGGGGTTCAAGAGGCCGTGAGTTCGATTCTCGCCACTCGGACCCGGCCCTGCCGCAGGCAGGGCAAGCAACCAGCCCGGTGCAACGGCGACGACCGCAGCCAGTGGCTGAAACAGGGAGGAGCTGTTGGGGCCGCGTTCTGATTTTTCAAAGCCCCGCCAAGGGGCTGCGGAAAAATCAGCTAACGCAACTCGTCGCTGTTGCTTCGTGCGCGGGTCCCAACCAGTAGGAATATCTACCGAGGAGACTTTCGTTTTTGCCGCATCGTTTTGTACGATGCGGCGTTTTTTATGCCCAAAAAACTTTGGCAGACCGTGCCGGGCTCCGAACCCTGAAGTCGGATGCGAACCGGGCGGTTTTTTTTCACAGGCGCAGACGGCGCTGCTTTTGCCGGATTCATCCCCGGGCGTCCTGCCGGGTGGTGTGGAAGTACTCCTTGGGGGTCATGCCGTACTCCTTTTTAAAGGCGCGGAAAAAGTGGTTGTAACCGCCAAAGCCGCTGGTCTTGTACACCTCGGTGATGGGCAGCCCCTGCTCGCTGAGGGTGCAGCAGCGGTCTAACCGCGCCTTTACGATATAGCGGTGCACCGTCTGCCCGGTCTGGCGTTTAAATTCCCGGGCAATATGTTCCCGGGAGACGAAAAACTCCTTTTCCAGCCGCTCCAGCGTCAGTTCCTCGGTAAGGTGCGCCTGAATAAACAAAAACACCTCGTGCAGCATCAGGTAGTGGCGGCTGACCAATGCGGTGTGGAACTCCGCATGGATGCAGGCACGCAGCGCCAGCACCACAAACATTTGCAAAATACCGTGCTCGAACACCGCTGCACCGAACTGGGTGCGCTCCTGCGGGAGCATCAGCAGCTTCCGGGCAAGGTTTTTCAGCAGCATATAGATCTGGCTGTCCGGGCGGACAGCCACCTGCCGGGAGGGCACTACATTGAAGCTTTTTTCAAGGTCGGTGTCTGCATCCGAAAGCTGCGCCAACGTCTGGGGGACAGCTGCACCCGAATAAGTTCCAGCGGGCCGTAAGCACCGGCGTATTCCAGTCTGCCGCCCTGATCGGGCTTGAAGATGATGAGATTCTGCTGTTGGGCGGGCAGCACCACCTCACTGCACCGGAACACACCGCTGCCCCGCATGACCAGAAACAAATCATAATACGCGCCGGAATAAAACTCCCGGACGGCGCTCTGCTCAAAAAAAGATAACTCTTGGCTGTATAATTCACCAAAAAGTCCTCCATGAAACTGTCATGTGTAACAGATTGTTGTACACAACAGAAAAGTACAACTGTTATAATTGCATAATACATCAATTTGCGATAGTTTTCAATCATTTTTTGGATATGTATTGATGAAAAATCAACGTATAATGTAAACGTAGAAAAGAGACTTGTGCGAAAAGTCTCGTGGTTTCACTGTTTTTAAGGAGGATAAAACACAATGGACCAGAAAAAGACCATCCGACCCTTCTCCATGAAGGACAAGATCGGCTATACGCTGGGCGATCTGGGCTGCTGCTTCACCGAGCAGTACCGCGCCATGTATCTGTCGATCTTCTACACCCTGATCCTGCAGGTCAACCCCTTCCACGTGGGTATCCTGCTGCTGATCACCAAGATCTGGGACGCCGTGAACGACCCCATCATCGGCGCTTTCGTGGACTCCCGCAAGGCCACCAAGGGCGGCAAGTTCATCCCGTGGATCCGCGCCTTCTCCTTCCCCATGGCGGTGCTGTGCATACTGGGCTTTGTCAATGTAGGCAATATCAACTACGGCCTGCGTCTGGCCTACATGTTCGTCACCTACGTGCTGTACGAGGCGCTGTACACCTGCGTCAACGTGCCCTTCGGTACTCTGTCCAGCGTGATGACCGATGATGTCAGCCAGCGCACTGCACTGTCCCGCTACCGCAGCCTTGGCGGCACCATCTTCATGACCGTCATGGTCATGGTCGGCCCCCTGTTCCTGTATGTGGACAACCAGCCCGTGGCTGGCCGCTTCCTGATGCTGGCCTGCATCTGCGCTATGCTGGGTCTGCTGTGCCTGCAGATCACCTGCGTATGGTGCAAGGAGCGCGTGGAAGTGCCTGAGCGTCCGCAGGGCGAAAAGCTGAACTACCTGCACGTGCTCAAGGAGATCTCTCACAATAAGGCTCTGCTGGGCGTTATGTTCTTCAGCCTGACCGGCATGATCGGCGCTTCCGTGGTCAACGGTCTGAACACCTACCTGTACAAGGACTTCTTCGGCAACGTTAAAATTCAGGCTGTCTCCGGTATGCTGAGCGTGCTGTACGCTGTGCTGTCCTTTGCCATCACCCAGCCTCTGGCCAACAAGTTCGGCAAGAAGGAGTGGTGCTGCATGGGTGCCGGCTTTGCCGCCATCGTGTTCGGCATCCTGTTCTTCTTCCCCGTCCACAACCCCGTGGCCTTCATCGTCATCAACGGTATCTGCTATCTGGGCGCTTCCGGTATGCAGGTGCTGATCTGGGCCATGGTCAACGACGCCATCGACTACCACGAGCTGCAGACCGGCGAGCGCAACGAGGGCATCGTTTACTCCACCTACTCCTTCTTCCGCAAGCTTGCAAGCGCCATTTCCGGCAGCCTGTCCAGCTTTGTGCTGGGTGCCATCGGCTACAACGTGACCGCAGGCGCTGTGCAGACCGCAGGCGTTGTGAACGCCATCTGGAAGAGCTACACCGGCGTCTACTTCCTGGGCTACGGCATTGCAGTTGCCATCCTGTTCTTCGTCTACCCCTGACCAAGCAGAAGACTGCCGAGATGCTGACCGAGCTGAAGGCTCGCCGCGCCGCAAAGGAGAGCAAGTAAACCATGAAGATCTTACAGGTTCATTTTAAAAACCGCAATGGCCACACCCTGCGCGGCATCGTGACCCTGCCCGACACCGAGGGCAAGGTACCCTTTGTGGTGCATCTGCACGGCTTTGCCGGCAGCTGCAGCGGCTACAAGTCCATGTACACCCACCTGTCCCGCGCTCTGGCAGCGCAGGGCATCGGCAGCGCCCGGTTCGATTTCTACGGCAACGGCGAGAGCGACGGCGAGTTCGAGGATATGAGCTTTTGACGGCTTGCACACCGATGCACAGGATATCTTTGCATGGGCCGCTGAACAGCCCTATGTGGACAGCGAAAAGCTGTTCCTCTCCGGCCAGAGCATGGGCGGCTACATTGCCGCCTCCTGCGCACCGGTCATCCAGCCCCACGGCCTGATTTTGCTGTGCCCGGGCGCCGGGATGTGGTTTGGCTGCGCACAGCGCGCCGACGGCGTTGTGCAGACCGGCAAGGACTACACCGACATGGAGGGTCTGTGCTACAAGATGGCCTTTAACTACGAGATGGCAAAGCACCCCGACCCCTTTACCGAGGCCAAGGGCTACAACGGCCCGGTGCTGCTGCTGCGCGCCGACGATGACCGTCTGGTGGACGAGGGCACCTGCAACCGTTACGCACAGGTGTACACCGCACCCGAGGTGGACACCATTGCAGGCGGCGGCCACAACTTTGCCACGCTGGCAGCCCGTGCCGCCGTGGAGGAAAAGACCGCAGCATTCATCAAAGCAAATCTGTAAAGCAAAGCGTATCTGCAAGGAGGCTTTCGTATGCAAAACGTGCTTCTGCAGCCCATCGAGGTGGGCGGACAGACCTTTAAAAACCGCATCATGTTCCCCCGCTGACCACCGGCTACGAGAAAAACGGCATGATCAGCGAGCAGGACATGGGCTTCTACACCCGTCTGGCAAAGGGCGGTGTGGGTTACATCGTTCTGGGCGATGTGGCACCCATCAACAGCTTTTCTCCCACCCCCAAGCTGTTTGACGACAGCCAGATCCCTGCCTTCAAGGCACTGGCCGACAGCGTACACGCCTACGGCACCAAGCTGGGCGTCCAGCTCTTCCACCCGGAGTACGACGTAGACGCCATCAACAGTCTGTTTATGCAGAAAAAGTTTGATGAGATGCGTCAGCGCCTGCATCACGACATGATGTTCTTCACCGATGAGGTCAGCGAGGAGATGCTGATGGCCATCATCGATAAGATGTGCGCCTGCGCAGTGCGTGCACAGAAGGCCGGTGTGGACGTCATCCAGATCCACGGCGACCGCCTGAACGGCTGCCTGTGCTCCACCCGCATGAACCACCGCACCGATAAGTTCGGCGGCAGTCTGGAGAACCGCGTCCGCTTTGCCCGCATGCTGACCCGCGCCATCCGCAAAGGCTGTGCCGGATATGGTCATCGACTACAAGCTGTCCATCGTCACCCCGCAGCGCGGCAAGGGCGGCATTGACGAAGCCGACGCCGTGCAGTTTGCCCAGTGGCTGGTGGAGGACGGCGTGGATATGGTCCACGTTGCGCAGGCCAACCACACCGGCAACATGGCCGACACCATTCCTCCCATGGGCGTGCAGCCCTACGGCTTCTTCGTCAAGATCGCCGGGGACATCAAAAAGGCCGTCAATGTGCCGGTCAGCGCCGTGGGTCGTATCGTGGACGCCGACATGGCTGCGCGTGTCATCGAGAGCGGCATGGCCGACATGGTTGCCGTGGGTCGTCCGCTGCTGGCAGACCCCGACTGGGGCACCAAGATCGCTGCCGGGAAGGCCTGCGATATCCGCCGCTGCATCAGCTGCAACAAGGGCTGCACCGATGCCATCCAGAACCGTCAGTTCCTCTCCTGCGTGCTGAACGCGGAGAACGGCTACGAGAACACCCGCAGCATCCAGCCCGCAACGCAGAAAAAGAAGATCGCCGTCCTCGGCGGCGGCCCTGCCGGTCTGGAAGCCGCCCGTGTGGCAGCGCTGCGCGGCCATGACGTGACCCTGTTTGAAAAGACCACCTCTCTGGGCGGTCAGCTGAACATTGCCAGCGTGCCGCCCCGCAAAGAAGAAATGCGCCGCGCCGCACAGGACCTGATCCACGCGGTCTGCAACGCCGGTGTGCACCTGTGCATGGGTCAGACACGCACCGCAGAGCAGCTGAAGGATGCCGGTTTCGAGGCCGTCATCAACGCTGTGGGCGCACACAGCGCCGCACCCCGCATCCCCGGCATCGACAGCGTGAACGTGGCCGATGCATGGAAGGTTCTGGCCGGTGAGCAGCAGGTGTACGGCACGGTTGCCGTCATCGGCGGCGGCATGGTGGGCTGCGAGACCGCAGAGTATCTGGCTGCCCGCGGCTGCAAGGTGTCCGTTATCGAGATGATGGACAAGATCGCCGCAGGCGAGAGCACCACCATTCTGCCCACCCTGCTGGAAAACTATAAGACCTACGGCGTGGAGCAGTACCCCAGCCACAAGGTCAAGGAGTTCCGCATGGACGCCGTCGTCTGCGAGAACAAGGACGGCGCAGAGGTGACCATTCCCTGCGATTACATCGTGCTGGCTATGGGCGCACGCTCCAACGAATTTGACGCTGCTGCGCTGGAAGCTGCCAGCATCCCGGTGTATTCCATTGGCGATGCCGCCGGCAAGGCTGCGGATATCTCCAACGCCATCCGCACCGGCTACGATACCGCCTGCCAGCTGTAAAACAAAAATATCGCTCTATTTGTGGGTCAGAAACGCCTGTGGGCGCTTCTGACCCACTTTTTTTACCCTCTCAGGCAAAGCCGTCAGGGTTTTGCCTCGCCCTCTCAGGCGCTCCCGCGCCAGCTCTCCCAAGGGGAGAGCGGACACGCCGGAAACTTTACGGGTCAGCCGGGAACTGTACCGCCACCGTTTAAGTCCTCACCCACCGGGAGGAAGATGTCGCGGAGCGCATTCAAAATCATCCCACATAAAAAGGCTGCTGCACAAAACCCTGTGCAGCAACCTTAAATATTTTACGTTTACAACAGATCAGATGCTGAACTGCACGGCGCAGAAGGCGGCATAGATGCACAGCAGTGCAATGCCCTGCGGGCGGCTCAGCTTGCCCTTGATCAGAGCGGGCAGGGTGAGCAGCAGCATCACGGCAAACATGACCGGGATATCCATCACCAGCGAGGCGTTCATGCCTGCGATGGTGGAGTTCTGCGGGATGCTAAAGGGTGCCAGCGTGACAGACACGCCGCTGACCAGCACGAGATTGAACACGTTTGCACCGATGACGTTGCCCAGCGACAGCGCGCCGTGACCCTTGACCAGCGAGGTGATGGCGGTGACCAGCTCCGGCAGCGAGGTGCCCAGTGCCACAAAGGTCAGCGCAATGACCGACTCCGGCACGCCCAGCGCCTGTGCGATGAGGGTGCCGTTGTCCACCAGCAGGTCAGCGCCCACAGCAATGAGCACTGCGCCGATGGCCAGCAGACCCAGCTCCTTGGCAAAGGAGCCTTCCTCAGCCTGCTCCTCCTCTTCCGGGGCGGTGGCGTTTTTCATAGCCAGCACGTTGCACACGATGTAAGCCACGAACATGGCCAGCAGGATCAGGCCCACCGGGCGAGTGAAGGAGCCGGTGGTGTAGGCCACACCGGCATAGAAAGCGGCAGCCACAAAGAAGAAGGCCACCGGGGTGCGCAGGCTCTTGGGGTCAACCTTGCCCGGGCGCACCGCAATGGTGATGGCGGCGATCAGTGCAGAATTGCAGATGACCGAGCCGATGGCGTTGCCGTAGGCGATCTCGCCGTGACCGGTGAGGGCAGAGGTGGTGGACACCATGACCTCCGGCAGGGTGGTACCGATGGACACCACCGTGGCACCGATGAGCAGCTCCGGCACATGGAAGCGGCGGGCGATGCCGGTGGCACCGTCCACAAACCAGTCGCCGCCCTTGATCAGGCACAGCAGACCCACGATAAATAACAGAACAGGGATCAGCATAATATCTCTCCTTTTTAATAATAGCGGCAGAGGGTAGACATCATACTTTGAGAACATAATCAGCCCTTCTTCGCGTACTTTGCGCGCAGTTCATTCACGACCTGCTGATAGCTGGCCTGACCGCTGCCAATGCGGTCAAGGTTGCTGCGTGTATCTTTGCTGATGGTCATATGCCCTCAATGGCAAAGGTTCCATACACATTGCGGAGGTTGCTCTTGTGCTGGGCAGGGGAGTGTACTTGACACTCATGGTTGAGTCTCCTTTTAATCCACATGATACTATATAAGGTTTATCGTGTATGCGTCCTCTTGTCAATCTATAACTTGATGCCAAATGTAAAAAACGCATCTTCCATTTATCAAGAGTGGAAGTTGCGCTTTTATGCCCCTTTCTCGGAAATTTCTTCAAAGATTTCTGCACCATCGTAGGTTGATTGACAATGGCCCAATGGAGGGATTCTGGGGCATCTTGAAGCGCGAGAAATATTATGGCAAGCGATTTACTCCAAGAAGGAGCTTGTTCGAATGATTCGGGATTACATTTACTATTACAACACCCAGCGAGTGCAGCGCAATCTGGGTGTTGTTACTCCAATGGAAAAGTACCAGATGGCATTTTCTGCGTAAAAAATCTGCCAAGAGCAGTGCGCTTGGCAGCAAAATCTTATTTTATTTCATTGTACGCTTGACGGGATGCGGTTCACCGTGCGGGATTTCCGGGAGGTGTACCGGGGACGGGAGATCTTCAAGCCGCAGAATCAGGCTTGCACAGCCCGGCCCGGATGCGCTATACTACCCTTGAGGTGATAACCATGCGCAGGAAATTCTGGCTGCTGGCGGCGGTCTGCCTGCTGGTCTGCCTGCTGGCGGGCTGCGGGAGCGAAGAACAGACCGTCACGCCGGATTTTGTACTGACCTATGCGGACAACCAGCCCGCTGATTACCCCACCACCCAGGGTGCGGAGCGGTTTGCGGCGCTGGTCAAAAAAGAGCGCACCGGGGGCAAGGTGGTCATTCAGGTCAAGTCCGGCGGGGAATACGGCACGGAGCAGGAAGTCTGGCAGCAGCTGTCCATTGGCGGCATTGATTTTGCCCGGCTCTCCCTCTCGGTGCTGGCAGCTGACCTGCCCAAGCTGAATGTGCTCCAGCTGCCCTGCCTTTATGAGGATGCCGCCCACATGTGGCGGGTGCTGGACGGGCCCATTGGGGAAGAGTTTCTGCGGGTGTTTGCAGAGCGGGATATGGTGGGCCTGAGCTGGTACGACGCGGGTGCTCGCTCGTTCTACTCCGACAAGTCCCTCCGCAGCCTGGAAGACCTGCAGGGCATGACCATCCGGGTGCAGGACGCCAATGTGGTCATTGATATGGTCAAGCTGCTGGGCGGTGACCCCGTGACACTGGCCTACAGTGACGTCTATGCCGCCTTTGAAACGGATAAAATTGATGCGGCCGAGAACAACTGGCCTGCCTACCTGGCCATGGAACACTACAAGGTGGCCCGGTATTATCTGGTGGACGAGCACAGCCGTGTGCCGGAAATTCAGCTGGCCAGCGGCAAGACCTGGGCAAAGCTGCCGGATGAATACCGCAGTGTCCTCCGGGAGTGTGCCCGGGAGTCCGCCCGGTATGAGCGGGAACTCTGGACCCAGCAGGAGGCCGCCGCCCGCAAGACGGTACTGGCCGCGGGCTGCCGGGAAATTCAACTCTCGGACGAGGAAAGGAACGCTTCCGCGAGCTGGTTCAGCCGCTGTATGAAAAATACGCCGGGCCGTATCTCGAACTGGTAAAGAAGATTCAACAAGGGTAGACGAAAAGGCTCTCTGCCGCGGCAGAAAGAGCCTTTTAAAAGATTGTTTTATGCCACCAGGCACCACAGCGGGGTGGTGATGAGGGAGAGCGCCGTGGAAACGGCCACGATGCAGGGATGCCGGATGGTCTTGAGGATAACGGCTTTCCGGTGAGCACGCTTTTCTTCCGGAGTGGTGGGGGCAGCCCCGGCACCTTGCATAAAGTAGCTCACGCCCACTGACCATGGCCATCCGCTGGGGGATGAGGAAGATGGAGGTGAGCATCAGGCCCTCAGCACCAAAGATGCCCTCCGTGATACTTCTCCTCACTTTTGGACGCGGCCCCGTGTGTTGAGATTCTGATTCAAAGTATAAAAAATTCTTTGCCGCAAATCAAGGTTTTCACCATGCAACTTCCGGAGAAATGGTATGAAAGAACGGCATGATGTGCCCGCAAACGCCCCAAAAGCGGGTGTCTGGAGCGAAACTGCGGATTTCTCGGAAAACTTTCACAAAAGATGTCGCTTTTCTTTGGCAGATGTGCTATACTAACAATATCTATCAACCATTTGTGAAACAGCAGGGAGGAGAACATTCATGCAGCATGAAACCGTGATCGTGCTGGACTTTGGCGGCCAGTACAATCAGCTGATCGCGCGCCGTGTCCGCGAGAACAATGTCTACTGTGAAATCTATTCCTATAAGACCGACCTTGCCACCATCAAGGCCAAGAACCCCAAGGGCATCATCCTTACGGGCGGACCCAACAGCGTGTATCTGGAGGATTCGCCCACCATCGACCCCGAGATCTTCTCCTGGGGCGTGCCGGTGCTGGGAATCTGCTACGGCAGCCAGCTCATGATGCATCTGCTGGGCGGCCATGTCTGCCGCGCTCCGGAGCGTGAGTACGGCAAGACGGAAGTCTTTGTAGACAACAGCAGCAAGATGTTTGCGGACGTGCAGCCTTCCACCATCTGCTGGATGAGCCACAACGACTACATTGAGCAGGCAGCTCCGGACTTCAAGGTCACGGCGCACACCGTCAACTGCCCGGTGGCAGCTGCGGAAAACGAGGCCAAGGGCCTGTATGCTGTCCAGTTCCACCCGGAGGTGCTCCACACCGCTGAGGGCAAGAAGATGCTCCGCAACTTTGTGTACAACGTCTGCGGCTGCGTCGGCGACTGGAAGATGGACTCTTTTGTGGAGCACAATGTGCAAGCTCTGCGGGAGAAGATCGGCAGCGGAAAAGTGCTCTGCGCCCTGTCCGGCGGTGTGGATTCCTCAGTGTTCGCTGCCATGCTGGCCAAGGCCATCGGCAAGCAGCTGACCTGTGTGTTCGTTGACCACGGCCTGCTGCGCAAGAACGAGAAAGAGGAAGTCTGTGCCGTCTTTGGCCCGGGCAATGCCAACGGCTTTGATATCAACTTCATCTGCGTGGATGCCCGCGAGCGCTACTTCAGCAAGCTGGCAGGCGTCACTGAGCCGGAGCGCAAGCGGAAGATCATCGGCGAGGAGTTCATCCGTGTGTTCGAGGAAGAGGCCAAGAAGATCGGTAAGGTAGATTTCCTGGCACAGGGCACCATCTACCCGGATGTGGTCGAGAGCGGCCTGGGCGGCGAGTCTGCCGTCATCAAGAGCCACCACAACGTTGGCGGCCTGCCCGACACCGTGGACTTCAAGGAGCTGGTGGAGCCCCTGCGCAACCTGTTCAAGGACGAAGTCCGTCAGGTTGGCCGTGAGCTGGGCCTGCCCGAGTATCTGGTGAGCCGCCAGCCGTTCCCCGGCCCCGGCCTGGGCATCCGCATCATCGGCGAAGTGACCCCCGAAAAGGTTGCCATCGTGCAGGATGCCGACGCCATCTGGCGCGAGGAAATCGCCAAGGCCGGCCTCGATAAGGAAATCAATCAGTATTACGCAGCTCTGACCAATATGCGTAGCGTGGGCGTCATGGGGGATGAACGCACCTATGATTACGCCGTGGCCCTGCGCGCCGTCACTACCACCGATTTCATGACCGCTGAGAGCTATAACATGCCCTGGGACGTCCTGGGTACTGTCACCAGCCGCATCGTCAATGAAGTCAAGCATGTCAACCGCGTCTTCTACGATTGCACCGGTAAACCGCCGGCAACGATCGAGCTCGAGTAATCTGCAAAACCTGAAAAGTATTGATACAATGCGATATTTTGAGATCCGAAAGGCTTTCTGATACTGCTTTGATACTATCAGACGATTATTCATAAAGAGACATGAGAATGCCCTCTGAGAAACGGTAAGTTTTTCAGAGGGCATTTTTGTGTCTTTTATTCTTTACGCCACTTTTTCTTCGGCTCGTACCGGCCGCAGCCGTCGGCGGTCTGAGGCCAGTTGAGCTTCCATTCCAGATACTCTTCCTTGGTGATCTCGCCCTCCCGGAGCTGCTTCTTACGGAGCTGCCACTCCTTTAAGAACTCATCCAGCAGGCGATAGCGGAAACTGACTGCCATGTGCTTTTCAGGGAAATCCGGGTCGGTGGTGTCTGTGACCTCGTAGAGCCGGGTGCCGGGATAGTGCTCATCCAGTTCGAACAGGGTGTACATCACATCCTCTGCGGCGTACAAGGTCGGCTCATAGAGGGAACGGTAGTTCACGTCCAGTACCTCCGCAATCTTGCGGAGCAGCTCTTCCTTTGGGAGTGCGGGTGTTGCTTTCGTATTGTGCGATACGGATGTCTGCGCTCTTCTCCTCAAACCCGATGGCGATGCCCAGTTCTTTCTGGGTCATACCTCGGAGGTTGCGGGCACGTTTGATGCGGTCACCGACTGCCATGCGATTGCCTCCTGACTTAAACATATTTGTTGAACCCAGTATAGCACAGAAAAACAGGAGGTGCAATAGAAAATAAACAAAAAGTTTAAGATTTTACCCGAAAACCTCTTGACTTAACGGAATGTGTTTAGTATAATGAGGATACCAAAAGATAAGCAAAAATGCTTAGTAAAATTGAATGACCGCCAAACTGACCCAAACCGCCAAGACCTTCCGAAAGGAAGCGAGCGCTCCGTAAGGGGACGGCACAGCACCGCAAAGGGGATATGCCTGCCGGAAGTCAGCGAGGATGAAGCGGCACCGAAACGAAACCGACAAGGAAAGGACAAAAAAATGGAAAACAGCATTTTTATCAAGGCAGACGAGCTGGCAAAGGAACTGGACATCTCCCAGGGTCTGGCGTACAAGATGATCGCCCAGTGGAACGAGGAACTGAAGGCCAAAGGCTACACGACCGTAGGAGGCCGGGTAAGCAGGAGGTACTATCAGGAGAAGATCTACGGGGCAGGAGAGGAGTGATAGGATGCCAGCCTACAAGGACAACAGGCAGGGGACGTGGTACGCTTCCTTCTACTTCGAAAACTGGCAAGGTGTGAAGCAGAAGAAGCTGAAACGGGGGTTTGCCACCAAGAAGGACGCTCTGGCGTGGGAGCGGGAGTTCCTTCTTCAGCAGGCAGCAGACCTGACCATGACCTTTGAAGCCTTTGTGGAAATTTATATCACGGACAAAAAAAGCGACTCGGGAAAACACATGGTTTACCAAGGAGCATATCATCCGAACGAAAATCTTACCGTATTTCAAAGAAAAGCGGCTCAGCGAGATAAAGCCACGGGATGTGATTGCATGGCAGAACGAGATGCTGAACTACCGGGACAAAACGGCAAGGCCTACTCGCCGACCTACCTCAAGACGCTGCATGGACAACTCAGTGCCATTCTGAATCACGCCGTCCGGTTCTACGGGCTGAAATCAAACGCAGCAGCCACAGCCGGGTGCATGGGGTCGGAAAAGCACAAGGAGATGCTCTTCTGGACAAAGGAGGAGTACCTCAAATTCGCAGAGGTCATGATGGACAAGCCGCAATCCTATTACGCTTTTGAGGTCCTCTACTGGTGTGTCATCCGGGAGGGCGAACTGCTGGCTCTGACCCCGGCAGACTTCGACTTGGACAAGGGGCTGCTCTCCATCACCAAATCCTATCAAAGGCTGAAAGGCCGGGATGTAATCACTGACCCGAAAACGCCCAAGAGCGTCCGGGTCATCCAGATGCCGCAGTTTCTGACGGACGAGATCAGAGACTATCTGAAATCCCTCTACAAAGTCCAGCCAGACCAGCGGATCTTTGAGGTGACCAAGAGCTACCTGCACCACGAGATGGACAGGGGAGCCAAGGAAGCCGGGGTGAAGCGCATCCGAATCCACGACCTGCGACACTCCCATGTATCACTGTTGATCGAGATGGGCTTCTCGGCTCTGGCAATGCAGACCGGGTGGGGCATGAGAGCGTGGACATCACCTATAAGTACGCCCACCTTTTCCCCTCAAAGCAGCAGGAGATGGCGCAGAAGCTGGACATGGAGCGAAGGGAGGGATGAAGATGGAACGAGTACTCGACCAGCAAGGCCGCTGGCGGAACAAGGTGGTGGCCTTCCGAATGTCCCCGGAAGAGGACGAGGTTCTGGAAGCCAAGGTAAAGCTCTCCGGGTTGACCAAACAGGAGTATATCATCCGCCGCCTGACTGACCGGGAGATCACCGTGGTAGGCAACCCAAGGGTCTACAAAGCCCCTACGAGGCCAGATGGAGCTGATCTATCAGGAATTGCAGCGGCTGGCCGTGGATGAAGAAGTCCCGCCGGACTTGCTGGAGACCCTGCAAATGGTGGCTCTGACGTTGAACGGACTTAAGGAGGAATGCGAATGACGGACAATAGAAAAACGACCGTACCGGGTGCATCTGTTGGCGCAGATGCGGTACAGTCGTCCTCAAAAATCAACACCAATATTATAACAAATTCTGACAAGCAAATCAATCTGCAAGCCGCGAAAAAGTCAAACAATTTCGGGCTGAACACGGTATCAATGACCGAACTGTACGACACGGTGTATCCACCCCGGAGCCCCATCGTGAACGACCTGCTGTACAGCGGCACCTACCTCTTTGTAGGTGCGCCCAAGGTGGGTAAGTCCTTCTTCATGGGACAGCTTGCCTACCATGTGGCGATGGGGCTTCCGCTGTGGGAGTACGAGGTGCATCAGGGCACCGTCCTCTACCTGGCATTGGAGGACGATTACGCCCGGCTGCAGCGGCGGCTCTCCCGGATGTTCGGGGTAGAGGAGACCAACAATCTCTACTTCGCAACGCAGGCTAAGTCCGTGAGCGAGGGACTTGACCAGCAGTTGGAAGGATTCATCCGGGAGCACCCGGATGTACGGCTCATCATCATCGACACCCTGCAGAAGGTGCGGGAGATCGGCGGTGACCGATACAGCTACGCCAGCGACTACGAGATCGTGACCAAGCTGAAAACCTTCAGTGACAGGTACGGCATCTGCCTGCTGGTGGTTCAGCACACCCGGAAGATGGAAGCCGAGGACAGTTTCGATATGATCTCCGGCACCAACGGCCTGCTGGGTGCAGCGGATGGCGCATTCATCATGCAGAAGAAGCGGCGCACGGACAACACCGCATTGCTGGACATCGTGGGGCGTGACCAGCCGGATCAGGAGCTGACATTGGAGTTCAACCGAGAACGCTGCGTCTGGGAGTTCCAAGGAGCCGAAACGGAACTTTGGAAGCTGCCGCCCGACCCGCTTCTGGAAGCGATGGCAAAGATGCTCACCCCGGAACAGCCGGAGTGGAGCGGTACGCCCACGGAGCTGCTGGAACGTCTGCCGGGTGTGAGCATACAGGCAAACATCCTGACCCGGAAGCTGAACGTGAGTGCCGACAGGCTCTACAACGATTATGGAATTCGGTACGAAAGCAGGCGCACCCATGAGGGCAGAGAGGTCAAATTGACACTGGAAAATTCTGGGGCGTGACGATTCGTGACGATTGTGACGGTATTTTTGCTACTATATAAAATATCGTCACAATCGACACAACCGACACGGGATGGTGATAATGATGAAAAATGTGCAAATTTCGCAGGAACTTTTCGTTGCCTTGCTGCATTATCATTTGAGCGGCGAAAATGAGTACGAAGAAGTTATTGAACAGGGCTTGGAGCAAAAACTGGATGCGATGCTGCGGCATGAGCTGTATGCCCAGTACAAGACAGCACCCACCGAGGAACAGCGGGAGCAGGCTCGGCAGGAGTATCTGGACAGACGAGGCGTGCCAGAAAGCTTCCGCTGGTGAGTCCCTCTATTGGCAGAGGACAGGAGCGTGACACGCTCCTGTGAATGCAATCACGCAGGAAAGTGGTGTTGGACCGGGCAGCGGTGAGGCGCAGCGAAACCCCGTCCGCAGACGGAGGCCCCGGCAGGGCGCAAAGGTATCTTTTGATGGACGGAACGTCTGTCAAAAGTGCTTTTGCGTTACTTTCGACGAAAGTAACAAAGCCTTTGCCGTGTCCGGCACCAGTTACTTCCACAGAGAAAGGACGTGCGATTGAAAAGAACCATTTCCGCAATGCGGGGCCCCGGTTCCCTCAACCATAACCGGAGAAGTTTCACCGCTGAAAACGTAGATCCGGAGCGCAGCAGCCTGAATGTCATATACCGGGATGAACCGATTCAGAAAGTGTACCACGAACTGTTTGACAAGGCGGTGGACCGTTACAATGCCAAGCAGAAGCGCAAAGACCGCTGTATCAACGACTACTATGAGCACCTGCGGACAGGCAAGCAGGAAAAGCTCTTCCATGAGTTGATCGTCCAGATCGGCAACAAAGATGATATGGGTGTCTTGACCGAGAACGGCGCACTGGCAAAGGAACTGCTGGACGAGTATATGCAGGGCTTCCAAGAACGGAACCGACACTGCGGGTGTTCGGAGCATTCCTCCACATGGATGAAGCTACGCCCCATCTGCACATCGACTTCGTGCCGTATGTGTCCGGCTGGAAAGGCAAAGGACTGGACACCAAGGTTTCCCTGAAGCAGGCTCTGAAGGCCTTGGGCTTTGCAGGCGGCTCCAAGCGAGAATCCGAGCTGAACCAGTGGATCAACGCCGAGAAAGAGCAGCTTGCCGCCGTGATGGAGCGGCACGGCATCGAGTGGGAACAGAAAGGCACCCACGAAGAGCACCTGTCTGTGCTGGACTTCAAAAAGCAGGAGCGTAGTAAAGAGGTAGCGGCTCTGGAAGCTGCCAAGCAGGAGTGCCAGACCGACCTGACCGAGATGCAGGAGCAACTGGAAACAGCGCAGACAGCCGTAGAAGCCGCTGAACAGCGGGTACAGAAAGCAGAGCTGACCTACCAGAAGCAGAGCCAGAAGCTGAACAAGCTGGCTCCCATCATGGAAGGTTTGGAAAACCTGTCAGCGCAGTACTCCCAGCGGCCAGAAGAATGGGTGCCAGAAGCAGCCACATTTGAGACCGCCAAGAGCTATCGGGAGAAGAAGGCCATGCCGCTGATCCAGAAGTTGGTGAAGGTACTCTTTGCCCTCCATCGGAAGTACTGGGAGGTCAAGGATGAGCGGGATAAGTATCTGCACTTCTATCAGGACGAGAAGAAAGCTACCCATCATCTAAGCCAGCGGCTGAAAGAGGCGGAGGCTGAAAAATCTCAGCTCTATGCGATGAAACGTGATTTCAGGCGAGTATGGAACTATTTCGGTGCCGAAAAGATGCAGCAGGTCATTGGATTTATGAGGGAGCAGGAGCAGACCGCAGATAAGAGCCAGAAGAAGAGCAGACAGAACAGCGTAGAACTGTAAGCGTAGTAGACCCCCGCCAGCGGATGTTGGCGGGGGTCTGTACATATAGGGGCAACTTTTCGGAAAATCCGAAGAGTTCAGGGCAGTTGTTAAGCGCTTTAATAACTTGGGCAGTCTGTCAACTATCCGGGATTTTTGGATGGTTCGAGTTTACTATAATAGTGAACTGGGTGATTTGCCTTTTGCAGAGAAACTTGATAAGCTTGCAGAGGAAAATACTCATGTTACCGTCCTTTATAGTGATGTAAAGAACAAAACAGAGTGGAATGCACAGACAATGGAATCTCGTGAGGCGTCTATCTGACCAGGTTTTAAAACTCTTTCCCATTGAGTTGGCAACAACAAAGGTTGATTTTTCTGATCCGCGCTATCGGCTGTACACGGTGTCTGACCCACATAATGCGACCTATAAGTTCGTCAACTACTATGAGCTTCTAGGTGAAAAGTGCTGATAGTTTTGCCTTTATGGTTCGTTCGGTGGCTGGTAAGCTGTGACTTAAACAGTAGCATTATTGATCGTATGGCGCGAAGTCTGGAAGTATTCCCAGCGTGGCAAAATCCCGTATTTGCTTACGATAAGGACGCTATCGAAATGCGGTAAAGCTGAAAAATGACAGCGATATTTACATCAGTACGGGATATTCTGCGTATGATTGCATCTGCTTTATCAAGGCACTTCTGAAGAAATATGACCTTGATTTGGAAGAGGATTTTGTTTACAGTGCTCGGCCCAGCAATGTTGGAACAGGTATTTGTCTGGCGATGGGCAAAATGGTAAAGCAGGCTTATTCTGTGGCATTTGAATTTGATGCAGATACCTGTGAAGGTCGGTATGTCCGCTTTAAACACCGTTTCTGAATCAGGCGATTACAAACAAGGATGTGCTTAACCCCTGGAGAACGAGCAATTACTATTTCTATGAGATCACGAACTTTAAGAGCGAACTGTATGTGCAGCTCTATTTCGGAAAGTTTATTACAGATGAGATGCGGACTGCATTTTTGAGAATGGCAGAATGACGGATGGCGGAAAGCTGACACAAGGCTATCGGCTGTTCTTCAAATCAACGGTTTTTGCTAACAGTGAGAACGACACGGAAGAAGTCATTATGAGTCAATTGGACAAGTGCCTTGAAGAAATCCATAACTTTGAAGCACCGATTCAGTCAAAGTGGAATTCCTAAAAGACAGTTGCATTCTGAACGTAAATACGTTATAATACTCACAGAGATCCCGCTGGTTGTGTGATACTATCCTGATACTAAAAAATCATCAAGCCACATCTACCACGGCAATCTCATGGAAAAGAGAACATCCAAGAACAGACAAACTAAACAAATTTGTTTAGTTACAATCTAAACTTACCGGGGCTTTTTTTGACATCGTGACATCACAAAACGGGCCGTGACATCACCTGTTTTCGGCCTAGCCGAGTGACATCAAATTGGAGTCATCGTTGTTAGAAGTGGGAGAGCCGATGGCCTCCAGCTTCGACACAAGCTCCTGCTGCTTGTTGGGGTACAAATGGGCATAAGTTCGCATGACGACGGGAATAGTATCGCCGATGCGCCTCGCCACCAGAACGACGGAATAGCCTAGCTCAATACAGAGAGAAACGTGGCTGCCGAAGATCATGGACGCGAATGTCCGGCAGATAGGTTATATAAAAAATGAGAGGGCTCGCAAGTCCTCTCATTTTGCGTATCCGAAATTAAATTTTTCCCTCGCCGTCCAGTGCTTCTTCCAGCGTGTGCCAGGCCAGCACGGCGCACTTGACGCGGGCGGGGGGACATGGGCAATGCCCTGCAGGGCGGCCACGTCTTCCAGATCATCCAGCTGCTCCGGCGTGATTTTGCCCTTGATCATATCAAAATACAGGCCGATGAGGCGGCGGGCGTCCTCCACGGTGCGGCCCTTGACCAGGTCGATCATCAGGGAAGCAGAGGCCTGGGAGATGGCGCATCCGGTGCCGATGAAGCCGGCATCCTCGATCTTTCCGTCCATGACCCGGAGCTGCAGGGTGATGTCATCGCCGCAGCTGGGGTTGACGCCCTCCAGGCTGTGGGTGGCACCCTCCACCGGGTGGCGGTTCTGTTTGCTGCGGCTGTTCTCGGTAATGATCTGTGTATAGAGCTCGTTCAGGTTCATAAGCCCATCACCTTTCGTACGTTTTCCAGATTATTCAGCAGGGCGTCCACGTCTTCTTCCGTGTTGTAGAGGGCAAGACTTGCCCGGCAGCAGGAGCCGATGCCCAGGTGCTCCATCAGCGGCTGGGCGCAGTGGTGTCCGGCACGGATGGCCACACCGCCGGCGTCCAGGATGGTGGCCACATCGTGAGGGTGGACATCCTGCACGTTGAACGACACCACGCCGAACCGCTTGTCCGCCACGGGTTCGCCGTAGACGGTCAGCCAGGGCATGGAGGCCATGCCCCGGAGCATCCGCTCCAGCAGGGCATGTTCGTGGGCCATCATGGCATCCCAGCCAATGGCGTCCATATAATCCAGTGCGGCTGCAAAGCCGACCTCACCGCCCACGTTCCGGGTGCCCGCCTCAAACTTGCGGGGGCCCTCGGCCCAGGTGGCCGTGTGCTCATGCACGGCACCGATCATGTCACCGCCGCTGAGGAACGGGGGCATCTTATCCAGCAGCTCCTTGCGGGCATAGAGGGCTCCCATGCCCATGGGGGCGTAGAGCTTGTGGGCGGAGCAGGCCGCAAAATCCACATCCAGCTTTTTAACATCAACGGGCATGTGCGGGGCGCTCTGGGCGCAGTCCAGCACCACCACAGCGCCCACCGCGTGGGCCCGTGCCACGATCTCTTCCACCGGGGCACGCAGCCCCAGCACGTTGGACACCATGCCGATGGCGACCAGTTTGGTCTTGGAAGTGATCTTTTGTCCAGCTCCTCGGCGGTCAGGTGGCCGTCCGGGCCGGGGTAGAGGTACACGAGCTTGGCACCCGTTGCTTTCGCCACCCGCTGCCAGGGCACCAGATTGGAGTGGTGCTCGGCCACAGAGATCACGATTTCGTCGCCCTCATGCAGGAAATGAAGGCCATAACTATAGGCCACCAGATTCAAGGATTCGGTGGTTTTCTGGGTGAAGACGATCTCATCATCCTCGGCCCCAAAGAACCGCGCCACCCGGTGGCGGGCTCCTTCGTGGGCGTCGGTGGCACGCATGGCCAGCTCATACACGCCCCGGTGGGGGTTGGCATTGTCTTTCTGGTAGTAGTGCAGCACGGCATCCAGCACCTGCTGGGGGTGCTGAGTGGTGGCGGCGCTGTCCAGATAGACCAGCCGATTGCCGTTTTCATCAGCGGCCAGAATGGGGAAATCTTTCACCCAAGGGTTGTTCTGTGTGGTCAGCATGTCTCATCCAGCCTCCTTGCTGCTTCGGCGCGTACTTCCTCCCGCAGAGCTTCCAGCGGGATCTTTTCAATGGCGGGGGCAAAGCGGGCGTCCACCATCAGGCGGCGGGCCTGGGCCTCGCTCAGGCCACGGGAGCGCAGATAGTAGAGTTTTGCTTCGTCCAGGCGGCCAATGGAGGCCGCGTGCTGGCCCTCGACTTCTTCCTCTCCGCAGAGGATCAGGGGAGCGGTGCGGTTGCGGGCGTGGGGGCTGAAGAGCAGCACATCCTCGCTCTCATGACCGACGCCCCGCTTGGCGCCCCGGCGGAAATCAATGGTGCCGCGCAGGATCTTATCGGCATTGCCGGTCAGGACGCCAGCGGTGTGCATCTCGCACAGGGTGTCCTTGGCAGTGTGGACGGAGACATCATTGTAATCCAGCACGGTATCCTCGCCGCCAAAATAGACGGCGTCCAGGTCATATTCACTTTTGGGAGTGCCCAGCGTGGCGCGGGTTCCGCAGGCGGAAAGACTTCCGCCCAGCTCCACACGCACCTGCTCCACTTTGGCACCGGGGCCCTCTTCCACGGCCACGGCGTTCCAGCGGCGGGCCTTGCTGCCCAGCAGCTGAATCTGTACCAGTTTGACATGGGCACCCTCTCCGGTGCGGATGCGGGTGAGGGAAGCGGCCACACCGTTTTCGGCGTCGCCACGCACCACCTGCACCAGCGTCACGCTGCTGTGGGCTTTGCGTCCAGCGAGAACACGCTCAGGGCCGTGGGGTGGGCGGCGTCCAGTGTGACTTCAAACTGGACGGGGTCGTTTACCTCCACGCCCTCGGCCACGGTGAGGGCCGAGCGGACATTGGCGTTCCCCAGCAAAAATGCATCGGTCTCTGCACCCATGCCGCTCTCGGCAAAGGTGGTAAAATCTTCTTCGGCTTCCCCACACCGGCGGGCAGGGTAAAGGCAAGGTTCACCTCGCCCCAGTCGTCCGCCGGGACAGCGGGCAGTGCCGCCGCTTTGGGGGCAGAATTGACACCGCACTGGTTCCAGGTGGGGACAGGCAGGCGGTTCATGTTTAAATCATTCATCGTTCCAGGCCTCCTTTCAGCCAATGCTGCCTTTCATTTCCAGATGGATGAGGTTGTTCATCTCCACGGCGTACTCCACGGGCAGCTCCTTGGCAATGGGCTCTGCAAAGCCGCCCACGATGAGGGCCCGGGCGTCCTCTTCCGAGAGGCCGCGGCTCATCAGGTAGAAGACGGCTTCCTCGCTGATGCGTCCGATCTTGGCCTCATGGCCTACATCCACGGCATCGCAGCGAATGTCCATTTCCGGAATGGTATCGGAGCGGGAGCGGTCATCCAGCATCAGGCTCTCGCAGGAGACAGCCGACTTGGAGCCCGTGGCATTGGGCAGCACTGTGACAGAGCTGCGGAAGTTGGAGACGCCGCCGTCCCGCGCAATGGATTCGGTGGTGATGTGGGAGCTGGTGTTGGGAGCAGCATGAACCACTTTTGCACCGGTGTCCAGATCCTGTCCGGCACCCGCAAAAGTGATGCCGGTAAACTCCATCCGGGCCCCCTCGCCCGCCAGAATGCTCATGGGGTAGAGGCAGGAGGTGTGGGAGCCGAACGAGCCGGACACCCACTCGATGGTGCCGCCCTTTTCCACCTTGGCACGCTTGGTGTTCAAGTTGTACATGTTCTTGGACCAGTTCTCAATGGTGGAGTAGCGCACCCGGGCGTTTTCGCCCACATAGATCTCCACGCATCCGGCGTGGAGGTTGGCCACATTATATTTGGGGGCGGAGCAGCCCTCGATGAAGTGGAGGTAAGCGCCCTTGTCCACAATAATCAAGGTGTGCTCAAACTGTCCGGCACCCGCCGCGTTTAAACGGAAGTAGGACTGCAGCGGGATCTCCACACTAACACCCGCCGGGACATACACGAACGAGCCGCCGCTCCAGACCGCGCCGTGCAGGGCGGCAAACTTGTGGTCCGTAGGGGGCACCAGCTTCATAAAGTGGGTACGCACCATTTCGGCATAGGGGCCGTTGAGGGCGCTCTCAATATCGGTGTAAACCACGCCCTGTGCGGCCACCTCGGCCTTGACGTTGTGGTAGACGAGCTCGGAGTCGTACTGGGCACCCACACCAGCCAGCGAAGCCCGTTCGGCCTTGGGGATGCCCAGCCGCTCAAACGTGTTTTTAATGTCATCGGGCACCTCGCTCCACTTGCCCCGCATCTCAGTCTTGGGGCGGACATAAGTGACGATATTGCTCATGTCCAGCCCCTCGATGGAGGGGCCCCAGTTCTGCACCGGCATGGAGTTGTAGATGCGCAGGCTCTTCTGGCGGAAAATGCGCATCCACTCGGGGTCATTCTTTTCCTCGGAAATCTTCTCGACGATCTCCGGGGTCAGGCCGGAATGGACCTCAAAGGCAGCGTTGGGCTTGTCCTTGATGTCGTAAATGCTGCGGTCCACCTCGGCAACGTCGGTCTTTTCTGTTTCAAAGGCTCTCATTTGGCTTCGTCCTCCTTCAGCGCGCGGAAGCCCTCCTCGATGATCTCATTGACCAGGCTTCCGTCGCCGGTGCGCACGATGTGGGCGTCGTCCAGCACATGGACGTAGTCCACATGCAGGCCCTCCAGGATTTTGGCGTTGTGGGTGATGATGATCAGGGCGTTGTCCTTGTTGTGGTAAGCGCGCACGCCCTGTGCCACCGTCTTCACGGCATCCACGTCCAGGCCGGAGTCCGTCTCGTCCAGCAGGGCCAGAGAGGGTTTGAGCATCAGCAGCTGCAAAATCTCACTCTTCTTCTTCTCGCCGCCGGAGAAGCCCACATTTAAATAGCGGTCGGCATAGCTCTCATCCATGCCCAGCGCTTCCATCTGCTGGGCCAGCTCCTTACGGAACGCAAACACTTTGACGGGCTTGCCGGTAATGGCGTTCTGAGCCGTGCGCAGGAAATTCTCCAGCGTGATGCCGGGGATCTCTTCGGGGCCTGGAACGAGAGGAACATGCCCAGCTTTGCCCGCACATCGGCAGGCTCGTGGGTCACATCCTGACCCTTGAAAATGATCTGGCCGCGGGTAACGGTATAACGGGGGTCGCCCATCAGGGCGCTCATCAGGGTGGATTTACCGGCACCGTTGTGGCCCATCAGAACATGGGTCTCACCGGGATAAATGGTCAGGTTCAAACCGTCCAGAAGCACTTTCTGCTCCTCGCCTACGGTAACCTGCAGATCTTTGACTTCCAGCAGGGGACTGCTCATGGAATACACCTCCAAATGATATCAGGGACTGCACGGCTTGGGATTGAATCCCGAGTGATGCGGTAGGATTACTCTCTGGCCTTATACTATACCACTCCGCTATGGATTTCAAGTCCCGTCAAAATTTGTTAACACTCTTTGGCATTCGGTACAAGAAAAAAGGAGCCCGGTGCAGGTGGTTTGTGCAGGGTGGCAGAGGGCGAAAAACGCCTGAGGCAAACGTGCGGCAAAAAGTTTTTGTCCGCCATCCTTTTTCATCATTTTGCCGTTTTTGTCGCTTGATTTTTAAAAAAGTTGGGTTAGTATTATATTTGTACAAATTTTGTCTGCTTTTCTTTTGCAAATTCACAAATAGGAGGCACCCTATGAAGAAACTGTCACGGCTGCAAAAGGCC
>VOFG01000142.1_pt1 | contig 58882 bp, 62 predicted proteins | sample 5384171 | NCBI WGS metagenome assembly VOFG01 (sample SAMN12384726, study PRJNA508395) | human gut metagenome | isolation source: healthy gut F | host: Homo sapiens
TTGTTGTCACTGCTGTAGTGGAAACCGTCGGGAACGGGTACTGCATTGTGATGTCTGATGAACTCTTCGCGACTGTGCTTGAAAGATACAGAAGGAAGAATGACATAATATCTGCCCAAATCGATTGTATCAAGAGCATCGGTTACAGTAATCATCTCCTCGTGCAGCTTCTCTCCCGGACGGATGCCCACTTCCACCTGCGGCAGATTGGGTGCAATGGCGGTAGCCACGTCCTGGATATGATAGGAAGGAATCTTAGGAATAAAGATTTCACCACCCAGGTGATGTCCGATGGCATACATGACCAAAGCGACACCGGCTTCCAGCGAAATGTTGAAACGGGTCATGCGCATATCGGTTATGGGAAGTTCCTTCGCCCCGTTGTCACGCTTGTTGATAAAGAAAGGGATTACGGAACCGCGGGAACCCATCACATTGCCATAACGGACTACGGAGAACCTGATGTTCTTGGAACCGCTGATATTGTTGGCAGCAGTAAACAGCTTGTCGGAAGTGAGCTTGGTGGCGCCATAAAGATTGATGGGGCACATGCCTTGTCGGTAGAAAGGGCCACCACATGCTGTACACCGGTCGGAGAATGGTTTCCACAAACTTCTTTCCGAAGGAACCCGTTCCTCCGGTAATCAATACGGATTTATTGTTAAGCATTATAATGAAAAGTTTTATTCATCGATATATTCCCACGGATAGGGATTGTCTGTCACATTCTGAAACTCATCAACCGCTTCCTGCTGTTCGGGAGTAAGTGATAAGGAATCCCAAGAGGCGATGATGGAACGGCCCTCGTCGGCCAAAGACTCGTCGAACACTTCACCGTAGCAGGCGGTAAGCAGACGGAGCTTCAGTAAGGAAGCGGGAAGGGCATCGAGCACATCCCAACAACAGTCCAGCACTTTCTGGACATGCCGCTGCTTTTTCGCCATGGTCCACAAAAGAGGCGCTGTAACCCATAAGAAGGGCAAGACAGACATTTGCCTGCTCTTCGATGGTAGTGCCTTTTACACCGACCGGTACAAAGCCATGGTAAGACGGTAGACCTCACCGTTCCGCCGTGACAAGTCATCGCTATAGACAGGACTGCCGTCCATACCCAAATACATCAGTTCGTGCGCAGCACGCTGAAGAGTGATTGCTTCTTCGGAAAGAGACATAAGCAATTATAGAATTAAGAATTAAAAATTAAAGTTCAGCCGATTACTTCTATAAGATCGGGATGGATGGCCATGGGGATGGATAACCACGCGACGGTCGTGCGCCTTTCACCTTCGAAATATCCCCTCTTGCCCCTCAAATTCACCGCCGGTAATCCGGACTTTGGTACCTTTGGACAAGTTCAATTCATCCGGTTGAAAATAAAGAAGATGATCATCGTAAAAAGGGTGCCGGATACGGCAATGAAACGCTGCATCTGACTGTCGGGGACAATAATCTTCTGCCCACTGCGGGTATCGGTGATATATTGCAGATAAGTGACTTGAGACTTGACACGCTGCACATCGGAAGGACGGGCATGGACAAAAAGCAGATTATGAACGACCGGAACCAGAGCACGGACCTGAAGTAGGCAGTACCACATCAGCCATCGGGAAAAAGGAAATGAGAGCCGCACCGCCACCAACAGCCACCGCTATCGCAGCAAACAACAACGCCACAAATACCACTCCAAATACAAACAGTACCGGACTGCAGATAATGGCAAATATCACCAGACAGATTTTCAAGAACCAGCCGACAATCATCACCAATGCATCTCCCAACTTCTGCAAGAAAGTACGGGGTTTGTCCGACCTCATATAATCATTCACCCCATTGGCAACCTTCTCAAAACCGTCCGTCACCGTCTTTCCGATATTCTCTACCGTAACGGCCTCGCCACGCATACTCAACTTCTCGGCTGCTGTGCGGGCTTCCGGTATAACCAGCCAACACACGATATAGACCGGTATCAATGTCCCTACCCCACAAATCAAGATGACAAGCAGTAACAGTCGAAGTAAAGTTACATCCCATCCCAGGTAGGCAGCCATTCCACTGATGACACCACCCAGCATTTTGTCATCCGGATTGCGGTATAGACGACGGCGTGTAGTGCCATAAGCGGTATTGCTGTTCCAAGCACCGGCACCATAGCCGCCCCCGGCACTCGTGCTGCCGGAATCGGCACTAGCACTCTCTCCTTCCGCCTCCATATCTTCCGGCTTTCCCATGCGGGCAATCACCTCTTCCACATCGGCTATCGTGATTACTTGCGAACCGGCCGACAATTTCTCGGCAAAGAGTTCGGAAATACGGCGTTCAATATCATCTACAATCTCGTCGGCACCTGCTTCCTTGCGGAAGTGCATCTTGAGATTACTCAGATAATTATCCAAAAGACGGTATGCGTCATCATCAATATTGAAAACGGTTCCACCTAAATTTACAGTTAATGTCTTTTTCATAACACACTCTTTATTTACAATTTGACTATTTACGATTTACTATTTACCATTCGGCGAATGCGGCATATTCTCTGTGGTCATTTCAAGAATTGCTGATGTGATTCACCGTCTCGTTCAACTCTTTCCAGGATGTTTCCAGTTCACCGAGAAAGACTTCTCCTTTTTCCGTCAACCGGTAATATTTACGGGGAGGACCTTGCGTAGACTCAATCCATTCATACCCCAGCAAAGGTCGTCGTTCTTCAAGCGGGTGAGCAACGGATAAAGTGTACCTTCCACCACAATCAGTCTGGCTTCTTTCAACTTCTGAATGATATCCGAAGCATAAGCCGGCTCTTGTGAAGCAGCAGCATGATGCAATATTCAAGCATGCCCTTGCGCATTTGCGACTTTACATTGTTTACATCCATAATGGTATTTACTATTTGACAATTTACGATTTACTATTTGGCTGCGCAATAGAGTAATGAGTGTCCTCATTCATTCTATTATTGTTCCTTGTATGGCACAAATATATGTATTATATTAGTACCTTGTATTACAAGGTACATTATATTAAGCATTGTTAACAAGAAAAGTAGTTCACACTACTCTATAACATCAGTAACGTGAACAGAGAGGGAGAGGGATATTTACCGATAGATAACAATTTTATCCAATATACCGGTCAGACTCGCAATTGCTACTCCGTAGTTGGTTATGGGGATGTGCTGTGCGCGGGCATGGGCTATACGATTGAGAACGTACTTCCGGTTGAACATGCAAGCGCCGCAATGGATAATTAAATCATATCGGGACAAGTCTTTGGGAAAGTCATTTCCAGAGACAAAGTCTATCTGCAATTCCTCGCCGATGCGCTTTCGTAACAGGCGGGGAATTTTGACGGTGCCGATGTCCTCGGTCAGCGGGGCGTGGGTGCAGGCTTCGGCTATCAGTACACGCGATTGGGGTGTCAGACTATGAATAGCGGCAGCTCCCTCTACAAAGGCATTGATGTCTCCTTTGTAACCGGCAAAAAGAACCGAGAAGGAAGTAAGACTACTTTCGGCAGGCTTTTGTTGATAGACGATGGGGAATACTTGTGAATCGGTGATTATCAGCTTAGGCGGACGGACAAGGGCTTGCAGGGAGGCTTGCAGCTTGTCGGTGGTGCAGCTCATCACTAAGCACTTTTTATCCAACAGTTCGCGGATGGTCTGCACTTGCGGAAGAATGAGACGACCTTTGGGGCTTGTATATCCTGGGGCATCACCAGCAGGACGACATCTCCTTCACTTACCAAGTTTCCCGTGATGGTCTGCTCACCAAAATTCTCGGGAAGCTTTTCGAGAATAGCATCGAAAATGCCTTGAATGCCGGTACCCTCTTTGGCACTGACCACAACGGGAGCCTGCCCGCACTCCTTTTCAATCCGAAGAACCACGGAAGCGGTGTCTTGACGGGAATCGGCTTTATTCAGTATCAGTATCACGGGGATTTCGCGCGCAGCCAGCAGCTTTAGCCATTGCTGTTCCAGCGTTCCGTCAGCTTCATAAAGCAAGAGGGCGATGTCCGCTTTCTCCACCGTCTTTAAGGTACGCTCCACGCGCATACCGCCCAGTTCGCCTTCGTCATCATCAAAACCGGGGGTATCGATAAAGAGGCACGGGCCCAAAGGATATACTTCCATGGCTTTGGTCACGGGATCGGTAGTAGTGCCGGGCGTTGCGGATACCAATGCCGTGTCTTGCCCGGTCAAGGCATTGACAAGGCTGGACTTTCCGCTGTTCCGTCGTCCAAAGACGGCAATGTGCAGGCGGTTGGAACGAGGTGTATTATTCATAAATCCGAAATCTAAAATCTAAAGTCTCTTTTCCCCTCCCCTATCTCCTGAAGATTACGTTCGGCTATCGCCCGTATCTTGGGGTTCGGGATATGCTCCATCTCCTCACGAATCAGCCGCATGCCCTTCTCCTTGGTTTCGGAGGAGGCATAGTCCTCCAGATATTCTTTTAATGTCATCAGTGCATTGGGCTGGCAGCAGTTTGCTATCTGTCCGCGCTTGACGAGCGACATGAAGCGGTCTCCGGTACGTCCCTCGCGATAGCAGGCGGTGCAGAAGCTGGGGATATGCCCCAGATCGAGCAGCCAGCTCACCACTTCATCCAGCGTGCGCCGGTCGCTCACATCGAATTGGGAGGAATCTTCCTCTTTGGCTTCCGGCACGGCATAGCCTCCCACGCTGGTGCGTGACCGCCGCTTATCTGCGAAACACCCAGTTCGAGCACCCGACGGCGTACGGCTTCCGACTCACGGGTGGAAATAATCATTCCCGTATAAGGCACCGCAATGCGGGTAACCGCCACAATACGGCAGAACATCTCATCCGAGATGGCATCAGGAAAATCCTCGGTCGAAATATCATCTGCCGGACAGATACGCGGCACGCTGATGGTATGCGGACCCACGCCAAAGGTAGCTTCCAGATGTTCGGCATGCATCAGCAATCCTACGAAGTCGTAGCGATAGGTATTCAGACCAAACAATACACCGATACCTACATCGTCGATGCCACCCTCCATAGCGCGGTCCATCGCTTCGGTGTGGTAGGCATAATTACTTTTCGGTCCCGTGGGATGCAAGGCTTCGTAATGCTCTTTGCTGTAAGTCTCCTGAAAAAGGATATAAGTGCCGATGCCTGCCTCTTTCAGCAACCGATAGTTTTCCACTGTAGTGGCGGCTATGTTGACATTCACCCGGCGGATGGCCCCGTTCTTGTGGTGGATGCTGTAGATGGTGCGGATAGACTCTAAGATATAGTCGATAGGGTTGTTTCGAGGGTCTTCTCCGGCTTCCAGCGCCAGGCGTTTATGCCCCATGTCCTGCAAGGCGATAACCTCGCGGCGTATCTCCTCTTGCGAGAGTTTCTTGCGGGGGATGGTACGGTTCTTGGCATGATACGGGCAATAGACGCAACCGTTCACGCAATAGTTGGAAAGGTAAAGCGGGGCAAACATCACAATGCGGTTGCCATAGAATTTCCGTTTGATTTCACGTGCCAGACGATAGATGCGCTGCACCAGTTCCGGCTCGTCACATTCCAGCAGCAGGGCCGCCTCCCGATGGGAAAGCCCCTGGCACAAAGCAGCCTTGTCAATCAAACTTTCGATGAGCGGACGGTTGTTGCGGTTTGCCTGCGCATACTCCAATGTATCCAATATCTCCTGGTGATTGATGAATTCTTCCGCTTGTCTTGACTTTATGTTATACACTTCGTAAATTGATAATTGGTAATTAAAATAAAGAATGAAGATTTGAAAATTATCAATTATCAACGGTCAATTCTCCATTCTCATAATCTCCTCTCTCTCTTGATACCTCGTAGCCTATCCCTTTCAGTTGTTCCTCCAATTTTTGCAAACCTTCTGCCGCTTCGGCACCCGCAGAAGCTTTGTTATCATAGAGGGAGTACTTCGCCCGCTGATGAGAAGGCGAAAGATTAGGCATCACGACATTGGCGCCAGCCAATATCCCCGTTCCCGCCCGTCCGGAGCAAGTGTGGCCAGGGCAGTGGTAGCAGGTATCAGTGCCGCGGGATGCATCAACCGGAAGATAGAAAGCAACTTCAACGTCAACTCCATATCTCCCGGCGGAAAAGAGGAAAACGGAGTATCGTGATGCGGAAGAAAAGGTCCCATGCCTATCATCTCCGGCTGAAACCGTTCGATGAAGAGAATGTCTTCTACCAAATGGTCCACCGTCTGATAAGGACTGCCCACCATGATTCCGGTTCCCACTTGATAGCCTATCTCTTTCAGCCAGTCCAAGCATTGCAACCGATGGGAAAGGGACATCTCCGCAGGATGAAGCCGGTGATAATGCCCTTCGTTGCAGGTTTCGTGCCGCAACAGATAGCGGTTGGCACCTGCCAGGAAGAAACGTTCGTAGGCTTCCCGCGATTTCTCGCCCAAGGATAAGGTAATGGCACAATCCGGGAAGGATTGCCGGATGGCGGCAACTGTCTCCACCATCCCCTCATCCTTCACCGCCGGCGCTTCGCCCCCTTGCAGCACAAAGGTACGGAAACCCAACCGATAGCCTTCATGGCAACACGAAAGAATCTCCTCCTGCGCCAGCTCATAACGGACTATGTTCCGGTTCTCCTTCCGTATGCCGCAATAGTAGCAGTTATTGCGGCAACGGTTGGTTATCTCAATCAGTCCGCGAATGAAGATTTTATTGCCAAAGCAGGTAAGCACTTCTTCCCGGGCAAGCTCCTGCAGGTAGGCTGCAAGTTCTGTGTCCCGACAAAGAAGCAAGGCTTTATACTCTTCGGCATCCAGCCTGCGATTGCTCCGCAGTTTGTCAATCAAATGCTTCATATAAACGGACAAAGGGCTAATACGTCTCTTTTCTCTTTGCCAACTCCTGCGTCAGCTGGCGCTTTCCGGCAGTTATTTCATTATGCGAACATGGCCCGGTAATACAACCACCCTCGCAAGCCATCACTTCAATAAATTGCCCCGGAGCCTTGCCCGACTTGGCGTAAGCACGCAACGCACCGATAGCCTTCTTATCCAGATTAGCCACTTGTACGGCATTGATTTTATCTGCCTCTTCCTTCAGATAGGCTTTCACGGCACCCATCACGCCTCCCGCCTGCGCAAAACCATGCGCCTCGCGCACGGAAGTGAAACTCATGGAATAGGGCTTTGCCTGCTCCATCTGAATATCCAGCCCGGCAAGCACGGAAGCCACCTCCTCGAAAGTCATAATGAAATCCACCGCTTCGTCACGCTGCGCCTCTTTACGCTTGGCTACGCACGGACCGATAAAGACCACCTTTGCATCCGGATACTTCTCCTTAGCAATGCGTGCGGCATAGTACATCGGCGAACCGGTGCCCGACACGTAAGGCTTCATGGCAGGAATATGCTTGTTCACCAATTCTATATAAGACGGACAGCAGGAAGTCGTCATAAACTTCTGACCCTCTTCCAACTTCTCAATCAGTTCGTGCGCCTCGTTGCTGACGGTATCCATCGCCCCCGAGCCACCTCGATAACATCCGTAAAACCGACTTGTTTCAATGCGCCATATACTTGTTCAATAGTCGTCTTGAACTGCCCCAGGATGGACGGAGCCACGATAGCCACCACCTGCTCACCCTTGCGGATTCTGTGCAACACGTCGAACACCTGCGATATTTCGAAAATTGCTCCGAATGGACATGCATTGAGACACTTTCCGCAATAGATACATTTGCTTTCGTCAATATGCTCTATCCCCTTCTCATCCTTACTGATGGCTTTCACGGGACAAGCTTCCTCACAAGGTACGGGAATATAAACAATGGCATGGTAGGGACAACTCTTATGGCAGATGCCGCAACTGATACACGCATCATGGTCAATCCATGCCTGCCCGCTCTCCTTGACGTGCACTGCCTTCTTGGGACAATTTACCTGGCAACTGCGTGCCGTACATCCGCGGCAGAGGTTCGTAATCTCGTAGTTAATCTGCACACATGCCGAACAAGCTTCGTCAATCACACACATGATATTGTCTTTCGGCCTGCCATTTTCCGCTCTGTCCAGTGCACGGGCAGCGTACTCCGACAAGGGGGTCAGCTCATCCGTCTCGTCCTCCATATCGAGTCCCAGAAGCGGCAATGACTTGTACTTCCACACCGCGCGCTCTTTGTGCACACAGCAGCGTCCCGCGTGCTTGGACCTCTTCGGACTCAGCTCGATGGGCAGCCGGTCTATTTTATCCACAAGTTCGTTGTTATTCCACAGCTTTACCAGTTCCTTCAGCAATCTGTGGCGGACAATCATAATGTTGCTCGTAAATGCCATAATTTTTAAAATCAGAATTAGTTAGTTCGGTAACGGTCTGCAAAGATAACGATTGTTTCACAAAAAAGGCTTAACTTTACACCCCAAACAGTATAAATACAACCGATATGTTTACCATAAGAAAAGCAACGACAGCAGACTGCGCACTGATTCAGAAACTTGCGCAGCAGATATTCCCTGTCACGTATAAGGATATCCTTACTCCCGAACAGACCGACTACATGATGGAATGGATGTATTCATTGGACAATATCCGCAAGCAAATGGAAGAGGAAGGTCACGTCTACTTCCTGGCCTACGAAGAATGTGAAGCGGCGGGCTATGTGTCCGTACAGCAGCAAGGAGAAAATTTATTCCACCTGCAAAAGATTTATGTGCTCCCCTATTACCAGGGTGCACATTGCGGCAGTTTCCTCTTTCGCGAAGCCATCAAGTACATCAAGAAAGTGCATCCCGGCCCTTGTCTGATGGAATTGAATGTGAACCGTAACAACAAGGCACTGCAGTTTTACGAACATATGGGAATGCGGAAACTCCGTGAAGGGGATTTCCCGATAGGAAACGGATATTACATGAATGACTACATCATGGGACTGGAAATCTGAGCCCCGGCATTAAAAGCCCTCCAAAAACTAAAGGCTGCGCAGTTCATTACGAACATTGCGCAGCCTTTAGTTTTATCTTTCGTTTCCGATTACTTCGCCACCTTTTCAAGCCATTTCAGCATGAACAGCATGGTGAACATCGAAATGCAGCACGCTACTACAAATACCGTCCACGTCATCCAGATAGGAATGCTTTCGTAAAGGATAGCACCGATAACGAGCAACTGATTACCAATGGCAGTAGCGCCGAGCCAACCGCCCTGCATGATACCCTGATATTTGGGAGGAGCCACCTTGGACACGAATGAAATGCCCAACGGAGAAATGTACAATTCGGCAACAGTCAATATCAGATAGGTAACCATCAGCAACAGCGGAGTCACCTTCACCGGAGAGGTACCCAAAGCGATAATATCCTTGTGCATCGGCAAGTTGCTTACATAAGAACCGATAGCCATTATAAGGAAGCCGGTGGCAGCAATACCCATACCGATGGCAATCTTCCGCGGAGTGGAAGGCTCTTTACCCTTGGCACGCTGTGCTGCAAAGACAGCCATGATGACCGGTGTCAGAGATACAACGAAAATCGGGTTCAAAGACTGGAACAGCTCAGCTGAAATAGCCATGCCGAATAAATTCAAATCTGTATATTCCTTGGCAAAATACGTCAGTGTCAACCCATTCTGATGGAACGAGAACCAGAAGAAAATTACCACACCGAATACGGCAAACAATGCATACATGCGCTGTCTTACCTCTTGTGCGCTCATCTCCACTATAGTGGCATCGCCCGCTTTTGCAGCCACCTTCTTGCTGGGATCGGGGAATTTCTTTCTGTTAATGACGAAAATTACCAAAGAAAGAACCATAGCCAAGATAGCTACACCGAATGCATAATGGAAACCGGTGGTAAACACGTTCAGATATTCATTGGCAAATACCGTCATATCCGTTACGGGTGTTCCGGAAATAGTGGCTTTCGTTGCCAGTGCACTATAAGTGTCCACAGCCTCAGGAGTCAGCGTTCCAGCCAGATGTCCGTGGCAAAGGGCAGGCAGGTCGGCATCATAATTGTAGCCGAATGTGGACAACCACCAGTTACGCACGCCTACTGCAGCAAACGGAGCAAAGATGGCACCTACATTGATGAACATATAGAATAAGGAGAAACCGGAATCGCGCATGCTGGAGTACTGGGGATTGTCGTACATCTGCCCTACCAGCGCTTGAAGATTTCCCTTGAAAAGACCATTTCCGAAAGCAATGACAAACAAGGCTGCACAAGTAATCACCAGAAACAAGGTCTTATTGGCAACCGGTGTAGGAGACGGGATGGCAAGCATCAAGTAGCCTACCGCCATCAAGACAATACCGGCAAAGATGGTACCTTTGTAATTACGGGTTCTGTCAGCAATAATACCACCTATCAATGCAAGAATGTAAATAGAAAAATAAAATGTTGAGTAGATCAAACCTGCCTCTTTTCCATCCAGTCCGAACTTGGCTTGCAAAAAAAGTACAAGAATGGCCATCATGGTATAAAAGCCGAAACGCTCGCCCAAATTAGCAAAGGATGCGGCAATCAGACCTTTAGGGTGTTTGTTGAACATAAAAATTAGTTTTTAGAATTAGTAATTGGATTGATTTCTTGAATAATTCCTGCAAATATATAAATTCTATTGAAGATTTCCTTATAAAATTAAAATATCTCGGCAGAAATAGAAGATTTATTCATTAAAAAGAACACAAACTTCTGCACGCACTTCTTTTACCAAATCCTTCGGGTCCAGTTTAAGCTGCAAACCACGTTGTCCGGCACTGATATAGATATACGGAAACCGTAGGCACGTTTCATGGATATAGGTAGGGAAAGGCTTCTTCATGCCGATGGGCGAACAACCTCCGCGGATGTAGCCCGTCAGAGGTAAAAGTTCCTTAACCGGAATGAGGTCACACTTCTTGTTGCCCGATGCCTTTGCCGCCAGTTTCAAATCCACTTCGTGCTCACCCGGGATGACGCAGACAAAGTAGCCGGATTTATCGCCGTGAAGAATAAGTGTCTTGAACACGCAGTTGATGTCCTCGCCCAAACTGGCGGCTACATGTACGGCGCTCAAATCGTTCTCATCCACCTCGTAGGGAATGAGTTCATAGGCTATCTTGGCTTTGTCGAGCAGCCGCGCTGCATTCGTCTTATTAATTTTCACCATAACAAGTTACAAAATTAGTAATTATCCCCCAGCTCTTCACGCAGGAATTTCGGAGTATAGCCTTTCTCGCTCTGCCACCTCTTCGGGTGTTCCGCAGGAGAGGAGTTCCCCTCCCCCCTTGCCACCTTCGGGACCCATATCAATGATGTAGTCCGCCATCTTGATGACATCGAGATTATGCTCTATGACGATGACGGTGTTTCCTTTGTCAACAAGTTTGTTCAGTACATTCATCAGTACACGGATATCTTCAAAATGAAGTCCGGTGGTAGGTTCGTCGAGGATATAGAGTGTCTTGCCCGTATCACGCTTGGAGAGTTCCGTAGCCAACTTTACGCGCTGGCTCTCACCTCCGGAGAGCGTGGTGGAGGACTGTCCCAGCTTGATATAGCCCAATCCCACTTCCTGGATAACCTTAATCTTATTCAATATCTGGGGCACATTCTCGAAGAACTCCACCGCACGGTTGATGGTCATATCCAGCACATCGGCAATGGACTTGCCTTTAAAGCGCACTTCCAGCGTCTCGCGGTTATAGCGTTTGCCGTGGCACACCTCGCAAGGCACATACACATCCGGCAGGAAATTCATCTCAATGCATTTGTAGCCGTTGCCCTGGCAAGCCTCGCAGCGTCCGCCACTGACGTTGAAGGAGAAGCGTCCCGCCTTATATCCACGTATCTTCGCTTCGGGCAAGCCGACAAACAGATTGCGGATATCGGAAAACACACCGGTATAAGTGGCAGGATTGGAACGCGGCGTTCGTCCCAAAGGAGACTGGTCCACATTCACCACCTTGTCTATATATTCCAGCCCTTCAATACTGTCATAGTCCAAAGGATCCTGCAGTGAACGATAGAACTTCTGCGAAAGAATAGGCTGCAACGTCTCGTTGATAAGCGTGGACTTGCCACTGCCGGAAACACCGGTAACGCAAATCAGCTTGCCCAGCGGGAACTCTACATCCACATTCTTCAGATTATTACCCTTGGCGCCACGCAGCCACAGACTGTGTCCATTGCCCTCGCGACGCTTGGCAGGCACCTCGATGGCACGTTCTCCATTCAGATATTGGGAGGTCAGCGTATGCGTCCGGAGCATTTCGCGGGGAGTGCCGGCAAAGACGACATCCCCTCCCAGGCGACCAGCTTTCGGACCCATATCAATGACATAATCGGCGGCGAGCATCATATCCTTGTCATGCTCCACCACAATGACGGAGTTGCCAATGTCGCGCAGTTCCTTCAAAGAGTGTATCAAGCGCTGGTTGTCGCGTTGGTGCAGGCCGATACTCGGCTCATCCAATATATACAGCACATTCACCAGCTGTGAACCTATCTGCGTAGCCAGGCGGATACGCTGGCTTTCACCACCGGAAAGGCTGACGGAACTACGGTTCAGCGAAAGATAATCCAGACCTACATCAAGCAGAAATTTGAGCCGTGTACGGATTTCCTTCAGGATTTCACCGGCAATCTGCTGTTGTTTGCTACTAAGATACGGGTCTACGTTTACCAGCCAGTCATACAGTTCATTGATGTCCATCGTAGACAATTCGTAGATGTTCTTGTCGTGAATGCGGAATGAAAGCGCTTCCTTATTCAACTTGGCGCCATGACACTCCGGACAAACGGCAGTCTTGGCAAACTGGTCCGCCCACTTCTGTGCCGTGGCAGAAGCATCCTTCTCCTGCAACATCTGGATATACTTTACAACCCCCTCAAACGTCACAAAATAATCGGAAGAGGTGCCTATCAGTGAACTCTTTATCTTGATACGCTCGTCCGAGCCGTAGAGAATCTCGTCGATGGCATCCTCCGGTAAGTCTTTGACCGGTGTTTTCAGCGTTGCTTCATATTTCTCCAGCAAGGCAGTAATCTGCCAGAAGATCATGCTGTTCTTGGCTTTCCCCAACGGTGCGATGGCACCTCCGGCAATGGAGAGCTCACGGTCGGGAATCACCTTGTCAATATCAATCTGGCTGACCACCCCCAATCCCTTACACTTAGGGCATGCACCTTGCGGCGAATTGAAGGAAAAGTTGTGCGGCGCCGGTTCCCGATAGGACAACCCCGTCACGGGACACATCAGCCGTTTGCTGTAATGACGCACGCTATCCGTCTGCGCATCGAGTATCATCAGCAATCCGTCACCTTGACGCATGGCAGTGGCCACGCTGTTCTTCAGGCGTGTGTCATCCTTGTCCGTCACCACCAGCTTGTCTATCACCACCTCCACATCATGGTTCTTATAGCGGTCCAGCTTCATGCCTGGCAAGGCTTCGCACACCTCACCATCCACACGTACGTAGAGATAGCCTTTCTTACGCACCTGCTCGAAGAGCTCCTTGTAATGCCCCTTACGGCTGCGCACCAGCGGAGCAAGGATATAAATGCGTTTTCCTTTGTAATCCTTCAGGATAAGGTCGAGTATCTGTTCCTCGGTATACTTCACCATCTTCTCGCCGGAGAGATAAGAATAAGCTTCTCCTGCACGGGCATACAACAAACGAAGGTAATCATAAACCTCTGTCGTTGTACCCACCGTGGAACGTGGATTCTTATTCGTGGTTTTCTGCTCGATGGAGATAACCGGGCTCAGTCCCGTTATCTTATCCACGTCCGGACGTTCCAGATTTCCCAGGAAATTACGGGCATAGGCTGAAAAGGTCTCGATATAGCGGCGCTGCCCTTCGGCAAAAATAGTATCGAATGCCAAAGAGGACTTGCCGCTTCCGCTCAGGCCTGTAATCACAGTCAGGCTGTTACGGGGAATCTCGGCATCGATATTCTTGAGGTTGTGCACGCGCGCACCATATACATTGATATATTCTGTTTCTTCTTGCATGTTGATTTATCCTATCGTTTTAACTGCAAAAATAACTGTTTCCCCCCGAATATCAGCCGAAAAGCGCTATTTTTCAGTTTTGAAATGCACAATATTATTTCTTAACGCAATCCTTTGGTTTGAATGCCACAATATTCGTACCTTTGCAGCTACTTTGGGAAATTGTAAACATAAACCAACGATTACTGAATGAAAACGATTAACCGCATTATCTGCTCCCTGCTGCTTGCCAGTGTATGCAGTATCGGTGCAATAGCACAAGAGAACCAATCTTATTTTCTGCATACTATCGAAAAAGGACAAAGTCTCTACTCCATCGCCAGCATGTACGGCGTCAGCCAGGCAGACATCATCAAACTGAACCCCGGCAGTGACGAGAAAATATTCATCGGACGCACATTGCGTATTCCACGCAGCGCTGCCAACATACAAAAAGAAACATACCATACCATCGAAACCGGTGAGACCCTTTACCGACTGACCGTGAAATACAATGTATCTGCCAAAGCCATCTGTGACGCCAACCCGGGACTGAGCGCCGAGAACTTCCGTATCGGACAAGTAATCCGTATCCCTTCCACAACCGAGCCCCAAACCATGGTCCCGGTTGAGACACAAAAGCAGCACTGTGGTTGCCAACAACAATATTCTCGGCCCCGTAGAGTCACGATGCCGTGACATGCATAAAGTGAAGCGGAAAGAAACCGTATTCAGCATCAGCCGTGAATACGGCATCAGCGAAGCCGAACTGATAGCCGCCAACCCGGAATTAAAAGGCGAAAACAAAATAAAGAAGGGAACCTTCCTCTGCATTCCCTATCCCAAAGCACAGACGGAGCAAAATATCCAGTCGCAGGCAATACCTACCGACAGCGAGCTGTTCCGTGAAAACCGGAAAAAGACAGAGCGTTTCAGCACCATCAAAGCTGCCGTCATCCTCCCCTTCCTGGACGGGGTATCAAAGAGCGAGTCTTCCCGTATGGTGGAATACTACGAAGGCCTGCTGATGGCCGTAGACAGTCTGAAACGTACCGGCACTTCCATTGACTTGTACACTTACAATTCGGGTCCCGAAAGTGCCTCGCTGAACTCCATCCTGGGCAAAAGCGAGATGAAGGACATGGACATCATCTTCGGGCCTCTGTACCAACAGCACATCAAACCTCTGGCCGAGTTTGCCAAGAAACAAGACACACGTCTGGTGATACCATTCACATCGAAAGACAACACGGTATTCCAGAATCCGGCGGTCTATCAGATAAATACCCCCCAATCCTATCTGTACTCCGAGGTGTACGACCACTTTGTGCGCCAGTTCCCCAACGCCAACGTCATCTTCATTGAAGCCAGCCAGGGCGCCAAGGACAAGGCAGAATTCATCAAGGGACTGAAAGACGAACTGCGCAACCGTTCCATCCCGATGAAGAGCCTGAAAGAGGATGTCACTGTAGAATCCCTGAAAACAGTATTACGCACGGACCGTGAGAATATCTTCATCCCCACATCCGGCAGCAACCTGACATTGATTAAGATACTTCCCCAACTGACGCTGTTGGTACGCGAGCAACCTGAAAGCCGTGTCCATCTGTTCGGCTATCCGGAGTGGCAGACCTACACCAAAGACCACCTGGAAGCCTTCTTCGAACTGGACACCTATTTCTATTCCTCTTTCTATACCAACAACCTGCTTCCTGCCGCCATCAACTTCACCAAAAGCTACCGCAGATGGTATGGCAAGGAGATGGACGAACGCTATCCCAAATTCGGCATGTTGGGCTTCGATACCGGTTATTTCTTCCTGAAAGGACTTGCACGCTATGGCTCTTCCTTCGAGAAGAACATGCAGGGGCTGGACCTGGTGCCCATCCAGACCGGCTTCAAGTTCCAACGGGTAAACAACTGGGGGGCTTCATCAACAAGAAAGTGTTTTCGTGCACTTCACCAAGAACTTTGAGCTGGTGAAGTTGGACTTTGATTAGGGATTAATCATCTGATAATCTGATCACTATATAACTATTAATTCGTAGCTTGTAGCTTGTAACTTATAACTTATAGCATGAACCTGAGAACAATCATCATATTCGCCCTGCTGATGTGTGCATGTATATTGCCCCTGCATGCGCAGGTGGGCGAGCAACGCCACAACTTCGCTGTGGGCGTCAATGGAGGCATCAATCTGAATAGCGTAAGCTTCTCTCCCTCTATCAAGCAGAAGAATCTGATGGGCATCAACGGTGGTGTGACAGCCCGATATATCTCCGAGAAATATTTCAGCATGATTTGCGGTGCACAAATCGAGCTGAACTTCTCGCAGCACGGTTGGGACGAGTACTATGAGGACTATCCCACACTGAGCTACACACGCACCATGAACTATGTGGAAATACCCTTCCTGCACATCTGGCCTTCGGCAAGGACCGCGGTCTGCAATTCTTCATCCATGCCGGTCCGCAGATAGGCTTCCTGCTTGGCGACAGCGAAAAGATAGACGGCGACTGGGACGGCACTGTAGCAGACTCCTACACCAACATCACCGTGGAACAGCACGGCAAAGCCATAGACAACAAATTCGACTACGGCATTGCAGGTGGAGCAGGCATAGAGCTACGCACCAAGGCAGGCAATTTCATTGTAGAAGGAAGATACTACTATGCTTTGTCCGATTTCTATGGCAGCACCAAGAAGGACTTTTTCTCGCGCTCCGCACACGGAGTCATTACGGCCAAGGTAACTTATCTCTTTGACTTGAAGAAGTAATGCTTATAGGGAAACACCCGTTTCACACGTAGGAACGACAATTTCCTCTAATGGGAACAGTATAATGGAAACGGCTGTACCCCCAAGCAGAAACAATACAAAAGGCAGACCACGTATCCCGAATGAAATACGTGGTCTGCCTTTTGTTATTATCAAGTAGATAAACCTTCTTATCTTCTTAAACGGTCTGCAGCCTTCACCATCACCTCATCTTTGTAGATGGCACGGAAGGCCAGATAGTTGAGGATGATGGCTACCACCGGAAGGCAAAGCGCCCATCCAAGCTGGAAAGCCGTGGCATCCAAATCGCCCTTCAAAATAAACATAAATACGCAGAAGGCTATGTAGTAACCTATCAGCAGGATGCTGCTGAAAATCGTCATGCGTATTTGTAACATACGGTTACGGAAAAGGAATATCGTACAGAAGGCAACCAGTGCACTGAGCAACAATATTCCGAACAAGCCCCAAGTAGACTGAAATCCTCCGTCGGCCAAAGCCACTCCCAGAGGCTTGAAAACATGCGCCGTCACTCCGTCCGCTCCGATGAACTGTCCTACGGGCATGCAGATGGCCACAACCAGCAGGACGGTTACCAACAACAAATAAACAGATTGAATACGCTGTATCATTACTGCAATTTTTCTTTTTCCTTAGCCGGATTGCGATAATAAATCTTACCTTCCACATACTCTTGTGTTGCAATCAATGTCGGCTTCGGCAGTTTTTCGTAATAGCGGGAAATCTCAATCTGTTCCCGGTTTTCGAACACTTCTTCCAGATTGTCATTGTAAGAGGCAAACTCAGCAAGCTTTTTGGAAAGGTCGTTCTTGATTTCCACACTAATCTGGTTGGCACGTTTTCCGATAATCGCTACGCTTTCGTATACATTACCGGTATCCTCACACAACTCCATCATATCACGGGTCACCGTAGTAGTAGGAGCATTTGTCTTTCTGTAATCCATAAATTTATCTATAGTATTAATTACAAATTATTAATTACTAATTACTCTTGTTCTTCGCCTCCCTCGCCCAGCATTTTCTGTGACTCCTTGAAGATTCGGTCGGCTTCCTTCGTATACTTGCTTTCAGGGAATTCGTTTTTAAAGGCATAACATTCATCCACCGCTTCACGGTAACGTTCGGCTCTTCTATCTTCCACACTATACACAGCCAACTCATACTTGGCACGCAAGATAAGAATGGATAAATCTTCACGTAGGTTGGTATAGGGATAATCCTTCAAAGCATTCTGCGCAGTGATAACGCAAGCCTGATAGTTGTTGCCCAGATAATTACCCATATTATAATAAAGTTTTGCAGACAGATACTCCTTCATCACCAGCTTGTCCTGCAAGGCAAATATCATGTTCTGCGCTTCTTCTTTCTTGGAGCTTTGCGGGAAGTATTCCATAAACATCTGCAACTGCTGGATGGCGCTATACGTACCGGATTGGTCTAAACGCGGCTCCGGAGTATCCAAATATAGAGCTTTACCGGCATGGAAACGTGCCAATTCAGTGAATGTGCCGCGGGGATAAACGTTGTAGTATTGAATGAAAGTCTGCGCAGCAGTCTGATAATCCTTTTGGTTATAGTAACTCATGCCCAGCATATAGAGGGATTCCTCCGCCTTATCAGTACCTTTGAGAATGGCAATCAATTCATTGAGCAAGGTAGCGGCACGGTTGTACTGGCCTTTTGCGAAGTAATTTTTGCCGCTTCGTACTTGTATTCGTAATCTGTGCTTTTCAGCAATTTGTTGTATTCTCCACACGAGGAGAGCAGCAATGCTGCAAGCAGAGTTATTAGGATGTTCTTCTTCATTACTTTTGTTCAAATAATGCGCAAAGATAGAGGTTCGCATCGAATAAAGCAACGATACGAGCCTTAATTTTTCAAAAACCAGACGAACGGGCAGGAATTAGGGATGAATGGTGAAGGATTAGGGATTAGTGACTGTGCTATCAACTGCATAGTCCTCATCCCTAATCCTTCCTCCCTAATCCTTCGTTTTCACAGTTTATAGAGTTCGCTTGCCGCCAGCAAATCGACCTTTTTTTCTGTCAATACACGGATACAGTTATCCATGTCGTTGGGACGGATGATGACATTGGCCGTTTCACCATTGGCAAAGGAATACATGTACTCGATGAACACGCCTTCATCGGAGAGGAAACGGAGCACTTTCGCCAATGAGCCGGGGATATTGGGACAACTGATGCCTACTACATCCGTTACGTTCACTGCGAAGTGATTATCTTTCAAAGCCTTATATGCTTTATCCGGTTCGGAAACAATGCCACGAAGGATACCGAAATCGGCATTCTCTGCAATACATAGAGCAGAAAGGTTGACACCTTCTTTTGCAAGAACTTCAGTCACCTCTGTGAGGCGACCGGACTTGTTCTCCAGAAAAATGGAAAGTTGTTTTGCTACCATAGGTTTATTTACTATTTGACGATTTACGATTTACCATGTACAATTTGGCGATTTACAATTTGCGGTTGTCGATGACGCGCTTGGCTTTGCCTACGCTGCGCTCAATACTGCGCGGTTCTACCAAACGGACATCTACGCCGAGACCGAGTACGCTCTGCAGGCGGGCCACAAGCTTCTTCTTCAGAGCCAGCATCTTGTTGATTTCATCGGAATAGTATTCGGGACGAACCTCAACCTGCAACTCCATGGTGTCGGTATTGTTCTTGCGGTCTACCAGCAAGAGGTAGTGAGGCTCGAACTCCGGCATTTCGAGGATAACGGACTCTATCTGCGTGGGGAACACGTTGACACCACGGATAATCAGCATGTCATCACTACGTCCCAAGATGCGGTCCATACGAACCAGTGTACGTCCGCAGGAGCACTTATCGTAGTGCAGGGCGGTGAGGTCCTTGGTACGGTAGCGCAACAGCGGCATCCCCTCTTTGGTAAGGTGAGTGAACACCAATTCGCCGGTTTCTCCAGGGGCAACCGGTTCGAGGGTCTTCGGGTCTACAATCTCGGGGAAGTAATGGTCTTCATTGAGGTGGGTACCGTGCTGGCACTCGCATTCGTAACCTACACCGGGACCGGCAATCTCACTAAGCCCATAAATATCAAATGCCTTGATACCCAGCTTGGTTTCAATATCCCGACGCATACTTTCGGTCCACGGCTCGGCGCCGAAGGCTCCCACTTTCAACTTAAACTCTTCACGGGGAAGACCGGAGTCTTTGATGGCATCTGCCAGATAGAGGGCGTATGAGGGCGTGCAGCAAAGTACGGTAGAACCGAAATCATGCATCAGTGTAATCTGCTTCTCCGTATTGCCGCTGGACATCGGGATGACGGAAGCGCCGATATTCTCGGCACCGGCATGCGCACCCAGTCCGCCGGTAAAAAGTCCGTAACCGTAGGACACCTGGAAAATATCCGAGCTACCGGCACCATAGGCGGTAAAGGCCCGTGAAAGGCATTCGGACCATGCTGAAAGGTCTTTTCGGGTATAGCCTACCACAGTGGGTTTTCCGGTTGTGCCGGAAGAGGCATGAATACGCACAATCTGGCTCATAGGTACGGCACAGAGGCCGAAGGGATAATTGTCCCGCAAGTCGTACTTGGTAGTAAAAGGCAGTTTTACAATATCATCTATACTGTTTATGTCATCGGGAGTAACTCCCAGTTCCTGCATTTTCTTACGATAAAAAGGAGTGTCATGATACACACGCTCCACAGTTTTTTTTTGAGACGAATGCTCTGGATTTTACGAAGGCTTTCGCGATCCATGCATTCGATGCTTTCATTCCAAATCATGTTCTTCGTTGTATTACAATTATTAATGGTTGTTATCAATATAGCTGCAAAGTAAACAAAAAAATTTTGTTTATCTCAAAGATTTTACCGAATATTGCCGCTTCTAAGAAGAGAAAATGAACAAATTCGAACTGACATCCGCCTACCAACCTACCGGTGACCAGCCGGAGGCCATCGCACAGCTGACCGAGGGCGTGCGCGAGGGACTTCCTGCACAGACACTGCTTGGTGTCACCGGGTCCGGAAAGACATTCACCATAGCCAACGTCATTGCCAACATCAACAAGCCAACGCTGATATTGAGCCACAACAAGACGCTGGCTGCCCAGTTGTACAGCGAGTTCAAGGGATTCTTCCCGAACAATGCCGTAGAATACTATGTGTCCTACTACGACTACTATCAGCCCGAAGCCTACCTGCCATCATCGGACACCTATATAGAAAAAGACCTCGCCATCAACGACGAGATAGACAAGTTGCGCCTTGCCGCCACCTCTGCCCTGCTTTCGGGCAGGAAAGATGTAGTGGTGGTATCCTCCGTTTCGTGCATATACGGCATGGGGAATCCGGCAGACTTCTACAACAACGTCATCGAAGTACAGCAAGGCAAGAATTTCAGTCGCAATGTCTTCCTGCGACGCTTGGTGGACAGTCTTTATGTACGCAACGACATTGACCTGAACCGCGGCAATTTCCGCGTGAAAGGCGATACGGTGGACATTTATCTGGCTTACGCCGACAACTTGCTGCGCGTCACCTTTTGGGGAGACGAGGTAGACAGTATTGAGGAAGTGGACCCTATGAGCGGCGTTACCGTCGCCAAGTTCGATGCCTACAAGATTTATCCCGCCAACCTCTTCATGACCACCAAGGAAGCCACGTTGCGTGCCATACACGAAATAGAGGATGACCTTCACAAGCAGGTGCAATGGTTTGAAAACGAAGGCCGCCCATTCGAGGCCAAACGCTTGCAGGAACGGGTGACCTATGATATGGAAATGATACGCGAATTGGGACATTGCTCCGGCATTGAGAATTATTCTCGCTACTTTGACGGGCGTGCTGCCGGTACCCGCCCCTACTGCCTGCTGGACTTCTTCCCCGAAGATTTCCTGATAGTCATTGACGAAAGCCACGTCAGCGTCCCGCAGATACGTGCCATGTACGGAGGTGACCGCGCCCGCAAGATAAACCTGGTGGAGTACGGATTCCGGCTGCCGGCAGCCATGGACAACCGCCCGCTGAAATTCGATGAATTCGAAGAGATGGCCAAACAAGTGATTTACGTCAGCGCCACACCGGCAGACTATGAGCTGATGAAATCCGAAGGCATCGTAGTAGAACAAGTCATCCGCCCGACGGGACTGTTAGACCCCATTATTGAGGTGCGTCCCAGCCACAACCAAATAGACGACCTGATGGAAGAAATCCAAGTACGCATCGAGAAGAACGAGCGTACCCTCGTCACCACCCTCACCAAACGAATGGCTGAAGAACTGACGGAATATCTGCTGAACAACAACGTGAAGTGTAATTATATCCACAGCGACGTAGACACTTTGGAACGTGTGAAAATTATGGGTGACTTGCGCGAGGGCGTTTACAATGTACTTGTTGGTGTCAACCTGCTGCGTGAAGGACTCGACCTGCCTGAAGTCTCTCTCGTTGCCATTCTCGATGCAGACAAGGAAGGTTTCCTTCGTTCCCACCGCTCACTGACACAGACTGCCGGACGTGCCGCCCGTAACGTGAACGGTATGGTCATCATGTATGCCGACAAAATAACGGACAGCATGCAACTGACCATCGACGAGACCAACCGCCGTCGCGAGAAGCAGTTGAAGTACAACGAAGAGCACGGCATCACACCACAGCAAATCAAGAAAGCCAAGAACCTCAATGTGTTTGCCACCAACGAGGCTTCCGGCGAAGCCGTCCTCAGCAGCGAGAAGTTCACTTCCAGCACTCCCCGCCCCTATGTGGAACAAGAAAGTACATCTACGATGGCTGCCGACCCTATAGTACAGTACATGAGCCGCAAGCAACTGGAAAAGAGTATCGAACGTACCAAGAAGCTTATGCAGGAGGCTGCCAAGAAACTCGATTTTATCGAAGCCGCACAGTATCGGGACGAGGTGCTGAAGATGGAGGAATTGCTGAAAGAAAAAGACGAGTAAGGGATTTCACCTCTTTTTCTCAAACTATACTCCCCTCCTTTTGTTATTCTATGAAACAGAGTATTAATTCATAAAGACAAAAGCGAGATGAATAAACCAATAAAGACAATAGCTGTTGCACTGGCTGCCATAGCCTCCATGAGTGTGCAACAAACAGAAGCGTGTACCCGAGCCACCTACATCGGTCCTGACAATACAGTCATTACAGGACGTACGATGGACTGGAAAGAAGACCTTATGAGTAACATCTATGTATTCCCACGAGGCATGCAAAGGGCAGGCTACAACAAAGGGAATACAGTGAACTGGACTTCCAAGTACGGTAGCGTCATTGCCGCCGGTTATGACATAGGTACCTGCGACGGTATGAACGAGAAAGGTCTGGTTGCCAGCCTGCTCTTCCTTCCGGAGTCCGTTTACCACCGCCCGGGAGACAACCGCCCGATTATGGGCATCAGTATCTGGACGCAATACGTACTCGACAATTTTGCAACCGTACGAAGCTGTGGATGAACTGAAAAAAGAATCCTTCCGCATTGATGCACCAGACCTGCCCAACGGAGCCGCTTCCACCCTGCATCTGGCCATCACAGATGAAACCGGAAACACGGCTATCCTGGAATACATAGACGGAAACCTTGAGATACATGAAGGCAAGCAGTATCAAGTAATGACCAACTCTCCCAAATATGAACTCCAGCTGGCTATCAACGACTATTGGAAAGAGGTAGGCGGACTGAATATGTTGCCGGGAACCAACCGCTCCAGTGACCGCTTTGTACGCGCATCGTTCTACATCAATGCCATTCCGCAAACAGCGGATGCAAAGATTGCTGTACCCAGTGTATTGAGCGTAATGCGCAATGTTTCTGTACCGTTCGGTATCACCACACCGGACAAGCCCCATATCTCCTCCACCCGTTGGCGTTCTGTATCCGACCAGAAGAACAAAGTATATTATTTTGAGTCCACACTGACCCCTAACTTGTTCTGGCTCGACCTGAAGAAAATCGATTTTAGCCCGAATGCAGGAATCAAGAAACTCTCACTGACAAACGGAGAAATCTATGCCGGAGATGCCATAAAGGATTTGAAAGACAGCAAAGGATTTGTATTTCTTTTCCAGACGCCGGTAATGTAGCACAGCCTCTACACATAGCCCCTCAATAATGGATGCTTCCCGCTTCTTTCTATAAGAGAAAGCAGGGAAGCATTTATTTTTCTCATTATTTTTGTGTACGTTTGCAGATACATACTCAATGCAGCAAATTACATGGAATTATTAGTATACAAAGCCTCTGCCGGCTCAGGCAAGACCTTTACGCTGGCTGTGGAATACATCAAGCATTTGATAATCAATCCACATGCCTACCGGCAGATACTTGCCGTAACCTTCACCAACAAGGCTACGGCAGAGATGAAGGAGCGCATACTGACACAGCTTTACGGTATCTGGAAGGGAGCACCTTCTTCCGAAGCATATCTGGAGAGAATTAAAAATTATAAATTAAAAATTAAAGGAGAAGGCGGGGGCGGATTGACGGACAAAGAGATTCGTCAACGGGCCGGCATGGCACTGCAATACATGCTGCATGACTACAGCCGTTTCCGCGTGGAAACCATCGACTCCTTTTTTCAATCTGTGATGCGCAACCTTGCCCGCGAACTGGAACTGAGTCCTAACCTGAACATAGAGCTGAACAACAGTGAAGTGCTGAGTGATGCCGTAGACAGCCTCATCGAGAAGCTTACCCCCACTTCTCCCGTGCTGGCATGGCTGCTGGACTACATCGACGAGCGCATCCGCGACGACAAACGCTGGAACGTATCGAATGAGGTGAAAAGTTTCGGACGAAACATCTTCGATGAAAGCTACATAGAACGCGGCGAAAAACTACGGCAATGCCTTCGTACTCCGAACACGTTGAAACTCTACCGGGATGTGCTGCGCGATATGGAAACCGAGGCTCTGGAACAGATGAAAAGTTTCTACGACCAGTTTGAAGGCGAACTGGAAGGGCATGCCCTCACTCCCGAAGACTTGAAAGGAGGTGCCCGAGGCATCGGCAGTTACTTCCGCAAACTGCGCGACGGCAGACTGTCTGACAAAGATGTGCTGAACGCCACCCTGCAAAACAGCCTGGCAGATGCAAAAAACTGGGCAACGAAAACATCCTCACGGAAGGACGACATCATCTGTCTGGCAAAAACCAGCCTGATACCTCTACTGCAGGAAGCCGAAAGAATGCGTCCGCAACGCAACCGCACCCTGAACAGTTGCCGTCTCTCGCTCCAGCATCTCAACAAACTACAACTCCTCAACCATATTGACGAAGAGGTACGTACACTGAACCGAGAACATAACCGCTTTCTACTTTCGGACACCAACGCCCTGCTGCACAAATTGGTGCGCGAGGGTGACTCTTCGTTCGTCTTCGAGAAAATCGGCGCCAACATACGCAACGTCATGATTGACGAATTCCAGGACACCAGCCGCATGCAATGGGACAACTTCCGTCTGCTGTTGCTCGAAGGACTTTCGCAAGGAGCCGACAGTCTGATTGTGGGAGATGTGAAGCAGTCCATCTACCGCTGGCGGAACGGGGACTGGGGAATACTGAACAGCTTGGGAAATAAAGAATTAAACTTAAACTCCTTCCCCGTCCGTGTGGAAACCCTAAAAACAAACCGACGTAGCGAAACCAACATTATCCGTTTCAACAACCAGGTATTTACCGCTGCCATAGACTACCTCAATGCATTACACCGAACGAACTGAAAGAGGATTGACTACACCTGAAACGCGCTTATGCCGACGTAGTGCAGGAATCGCCCAAGAGCACGGAGTACGGCTACGTAAAAGCCACCTTCCTGGAACCGGACGATGAACACAACTATACAGAGCAGACCCTTCTCGCTTTAGGAGAAGAGGTGCAACGGCTGCTGGAAGAGGGCGTAACACTGAATGATATCACCATCCTTGTCCGCAAGAACAAGAATATCCCGCCGATAGCCGACTATTTTGACAAAGAACTGCATCTTTCTGTCGTGTCCGACGAAGCTTTCCGTCTGGATGCCTCCCTTGCCATCTGCATGCTGATGGATGCCCTGCGCTGCCTATCGAATCCGGAGAACAAGATTGCGGAGGCTGCGCTGATGGAGAATTACAAATTACAAATGACAAATGACGAGCAGTCGGGATTCATCATAGCCACTCCCCTGCCCGAAACCTTTACCTCCCGACGGGAAACGCTGCGCTTGATGCCTTTGTATGAGTTACTGGAAGAACTGTTCAGCATCTTCGGCATGAGCCGCATTGAAAAGCAGGATGCCTACCTCTTCTCCTTCTTCGATGCTGTGACGGAGTATCTGCAAAGCAATTCTTCCGAACTGGCCAGCTTCATCCGCTACTGGGACGAAACCCTTTGCAGCAAAACCATCCCCAGCGGTGAGATGGACGGCATACGCATCCTCTCCATCCACAAGTCCAAAGGACTGGAATTCCATACCGTACTGATTCCCTTCTGCGACTGGAAGCTGGAGAACGAAACCAACAACCAGCTGGTGTGGTGCGCCCCACCGGAAGAGCCTTATAATGCCATCAGCTTAGTACCGGTGAACTATTCCACCACCATGGCGGAATCCATATACCGGCAGGACTATCTGCACGAACGTCTTCAGCTGTGGGTAGACAATTTGAATCTGCTGTACGTGGCCTTTACCCGTGCCGGCAAGAACCTCATCCTCTGGAGCCGGAAGGAACAGAAAGGAACCATATCCGAACTCCTTGCCAACACCCTGCCCCACATAGCCAAAGACGGAGCAGGCAGTTGGGACGAAGAGGCTTCCATATATGAGAACGGCAAGATTTGCCCTTCCCCCGTCCCCGTCTCACAGCATGACGCAGACAACCCTGCTAACGACGAAGCTAAACCTCTATACTACGAACAGAAACCTCTATACTGCGAACGTAAACCTGAGGTTTACGAACAGCAACCAGTCAACAGACTTTCGCAAAAGCCGGTCAAACTGCCCGTCCACATGGAGAGCATGCTCCACGACATCGAGTTCCGGCAATCCAACCGTTCGGCAGACTTCATAGCAGGAGTGGACGAAGCAGAGTCCAGCCAGCGCTTCATCAACCGGGGACGTTTGCTGCATACCCTATTCTCTGCCATCGAAACGGAAAAAGACATTGACAATGCCATCAGCCAGCTCGTCTTTGAAGGTGTGATTGGACGGAGTGAGACGGAAGAAGAAATACGCAATCTCACCCAACGCGCTTTCTCCCTGCCTCAAGTCAAGGACTGGTATTCAGGAACGTGGCAGCTATTCAATGAATGCGACATCATCTGGCAGGAAAACGGTGAACTGCGGACACGCCGCCCGGACCGCGTGATGATGCGTGGCGAAGAAATCGTAGTGGTGGACTTCAAGTTCGGAAAGCCAAACAAGAAGTACAACAAGCAGGTGCAGGGATACATGCAACTGCTGGTCCGCATGGGGTATGTCGCAGAAAATATACGGGGTTACTTGTGGTATGTAGAGGAGAACAACATAGAACCGGTATAACTCACTCCCCATCCACTATTAATTATCAATTATCAACTAAATCATGGAAACATTCCTCCAACTGGTCGCCCGCGACCTTTACGCCAAAATAGGAAACGACCTCTCGCGTACCGCCATCGTTTTCCCCAACAAACGTGCCAGTCTGTTCTTCAACGAATATCTGGCAACTGAAACGGACCGCCCTTTGTGGTCGCCTGCCTACGTCAGCATCAGCGAACTGTTCCGGCAACTCTCTCCATTGAAGTCCGGCGACCCTATCCGCCTGGTATGCGAACTGTATAAGGTGTTCTGCGAAGAGACCCGCAGCGAAGAAACTCTGGATGACTTCTACTTCTGGGGAGAACTGCTCATCAGCGATTTCGATGACGTAGACAAAAACCTTGTAGATGCCGACAAACTCTTCAGCAACCTGCAAGAACTGAAGAACATTATGGACGATTACGACTTCCTCGACCAAGAACAAGAAGAAGCCATCCGCCAGTTCTTCCAGAACTTTTCCATAGAAAAGCGCACGGAGCTGAAAGCCAAATTCATCTCCCTCTGGGATAAACTGGGCGACATCTACCGCCACTACCGCCGCAATCTTACAGAACTGGGCATCGCCTACGAAGGCATGATGTACCGCAATGTCATGGAGCAACTCGACACCGACCGACTGCGCTACGACCGCTATGTATTTGTCGGCTTCAACGTGCTGAATAGAGTAGAAACCCGTTTCTTCCAGCTCTTGCAGGATGCCGGGAAAGCAATGTTCTATTGGGATTACGACGTGTTCTACACCCGTCTTCCCCTTGAGCAAAAGCCGCCCTATACCCACGAAGCAGGCGAATTCATCCTCCGCAACCTAAAGCTGTTTCCCAACCAACTGCCCGAAACTTCTTTTGATGTACTGCGGAAACCCAAGAACGTACGCTTTATCTCCGCTTCTACCGAAAATGCACAAGCCCGCTACTTGCCGCAATGGATTAGGGGGAATGAAGAATTAAGAACCCCTTCTTCATTCAAAGACACTGCCGTTGTCCTTTGCAACGAATCCCTACTGCTTCCCGTCCTCCACTCCATTCCGGCAGAGGTAAAGAACGTCAACATCACAATGGGATTTCCCCTTGCCCAAACTCCGGTGTACAGTTTTATCAACGCCCTTGTAGAGCTACAGACTACCGGCTACCATGCAGGTACCGGACGATACATCTACGAAACCGTAATCACGCTGCTGAAACACCCTTACACCCGGCAACTTTCCCCCAATGCCGAAACACTGGAAAAACAGCTTACCCGGGACAACCGCTTCTATCCCCTTCCCTCGGAGCTGAAGCAGGACGCATTCCTTGAACAAGTCTTTACACCACAGAACGGCATCGCCGCCCTATGCAGCTACCTCACCGAACTGCTTCGCGAAGTGGCCGTCCTCTACCGCCAGGAAAGACGTGGAAGACATCTTCAACCAGCTGTACCGCGAGTCTCTGTTCAAAAGCTACACCCTCGTCAACCGCCTGCTCAGCCTGATAGAGACCGGCGAATTGAGTGGTGTGCGCACAGACACGCTGAAGCGACTGCTGAACCGCTTGCTTACCTCTGCCAACATTCCCTTCCACGGAGAACCCGCCATCGGCATGCAAGTAATGGGGGTGCTGGAAACGCGTAACCTCGATTTCCGCAACCTCATCATGCTCTCCCTCAACGAAGGGCAATTGCCCAAAGCCGGAGGCGACTCCTCCTTCATTCCCTACAACCTGAGGAAGGCCTTCGGCATGACCACCATAGAACACAAGAATGCCGTCTATGCCTACTACTTCTACCGCCTCATCCAACGGGCAGAAAACGTCACCTTATTATATAACATCTCTTCGGACGGACTGAACCGCGGGGAGATGTCCCGCTTCATGCTGCAATTCCTGGTAGAGTCGCCGCACAACATCTCCCTTGAGTACCTTGAAGCCGGACAATCTCCACAACAAGCCCTGGAAATTGAGATTCACAAGACACCGGAGATGTTGCAACAGATGTTCGACGCCTACGACATCCACCGACGTCCCAAAGCGTTCTTCTCCCCTCTGCCCTCAATGCCTATCTGGACTGCCGGCTGAAATTCTACTACCGATACGTAGCCGGCCTGAAGGCTCTCGATGAAGTAAGCGCCGAAATAGACTCCGCCCTCTTCGGCACCATCTTCCACCGTTCTGCCGAACTGGTGTACAACGAACTGACAACCAACGGACGGGAAATACGTAAAGAAGACCTGGAACAGTTACTGAAAGACGATGTCCGCCTGCAAGCCTATGTGGACAATGCTTTTAAAGAAAAGTTCTTCCATGTGCCCCTTACGGAGCAACCGGAATATAACGGTACGCAGCTTATCCATTCCAAAGTCATTGCCTCTTACCTGCGCCAGCTTCTGCGCAATGACCTGCAATATGCCCCGTTCCGTATGGAGGGTATGGAACAGGACGTCAGAGAAATGATGGAAATAGATACTCCGCAAGGAAAGCTTGCCTTACAGATAGGCGGTACCATCGACCGCCTGGACAGCAAAGGAGACACGCTACGTATCGTGGACTACAAGACAGGCGGTACTCCCAAGACTCCTGAAAATATAGAACAACTGTTTACTCCCGCCGACAACCGTCCCAACTATATTTTCCAGACGTTTCTGTACGCCGCCATCCTCTGCCGCAAGCAATCGCTGAAGGTAGCCCCTTCCCTGCTCTACATCCACCGGGCAGCTTCCGAAAGCTACTCCCCGGTCATCGAAATGGGAGCGCCGCGACAACCCAAGGTACCGGTCAACAACTTCGCTTTCTTCGAAGACGAGTTTCGCGAACGGCTGCACGGACTCCTGCAGGAGATATTCAGCCAAGAAGAAACATTCAGCCAAACAGAGGATACCCGGAAATGTGAATATTGCGATTTCCGCAGTCTGTGTAAGAGATAAAAACAGACCATCCGTTCATAAGAAACAGATGGTCTGCACGACCGTAACAGACGGTCTATTTGAGTCTGACGGATGGTCTGTTTTACTTCAACGGACCATCCGTTCTATTTTCTTCGTTATCACTTCTTCACCGGAATAGAGAAGCTGAATATGGAGCCTTCGCCTTCCTTGGAAGTAAACCACAGTTTACCGCCATTCTTCACGACAAAATCCTTGCATAGCAACAAGCCCAGTCCCGAGCCTTCTTCGTTGTTCGTGCCGAACGTGCTGAAATGCGTATCAGTATGCAACAACTTCTTCTGCCCCTCCTCGCTGATGCCACAGCCATAATCCTGGACGCTGACAACTGCCATACCATCTACTTCCTCCATCTTCACCAGTACCTCTGAGTTCTCCTTACTGAACTTAATGGCATTACTCAACAAGTTACGGACCACTGTCTTCAGCATGTCAATATCAGCGTTGACCATCATTTTTTCCGGTTTCATCTCGCGGATTCTTATCTTCTTCAGGCTTGCCACCATACTGAAAATCTCAATGACACCGTCTGTCACTTCGACGAGGTCCACATCCTGATAAACCACATTCAACTTACCGATTTGACTCTTTGTCCATTTCAGCAGGTTATCCAGCAATGAAAACACATCCTCCGTAGTCTGATTAGCCATCGTCAGAAGCTCGTACATTTCGGCGCCAATTTTCTCAGATGGCAAGTTCAATATCAGCATATTCAGCACCATTTTGATGGATCCCATCGGAGAACGTAAGTCATGGGCAATCACCGAATAAAGCTTGTCACGCCCGGCAATAGTACGTTGCAGTTCTTCCGTCTTACTCAAAATCAACCGTTTGGCAGCTACCAAAGATATTTGGTGGGTAACACGGATAATCAATTCCTCCTTATTGAAAGGCTTAGAGATGAAGTCATTCGCGCCAACCTGAAACCCCTTCACAATATCTGCCGTACTATTCAGTGCGGTCAGAAAGATGATTGGAATATCAGCTGTATTCGGATTTGACTTTAAATGTTGAGCTACTTCAAAACCACTCATGTCCGGCATCATTACGTCAAGCAAAACCAAATCAGGATTTTCCTTTTCCACCTGTTCCAACGCTTGCCGCCCGTTACTTGCAGTAGCAATCGCGAATTTCTCATTTGTCAAAAGCACTTTCAACAATAAAACGTTTGACATCACATCGTCAACGATGAGAATCTTGTATTCGGAAGGATTTATTTCCATGTTCATCTTTCTATATTGTTTTTCCCGTTATCAAAATTACTATTTAGTTAGGAACGATATTCCTTAAAATACTCTATTATATACTGTAAACCCTCTTCCAGCTCTATAGTCGGTTCCCAGCCCAACTTTTCCTTTGCCAGAGTGATGTCCGGCTGACGCTGTTTGGGATCATCATGAGGCAGTGGCTTGAAAATCAGTTTCGACTTGGAATTCGTCAGCCTAATGACCTTTTCCGCCAGTTCCAATATGGAGAATTCATTCGGATTTCCCAAGTTTACCGGACCGATAAAATCGTCCTCCGTGTTCATCATCCGCACCATACCTTCTATACAGTCATCTACATATTGGAAACTTCGCGTCTGATTACCCGAACCGTATATTGTAATATCCTGGTTCTGCAATGCTTGAACCACGAAATTGGAAACCACCCGTCCGTCATTCGGCAACATCCGAGGACCGTACGTATTGAATATACGGATAATCTTGATCCGCACTCCATTCTGGCGGTGATAGTCCATAAACAATGTCTCGGCACAACGCTTCCCTTCATCATAACAAGAACGGAGGCCAATTGGATTTACATTTCCCCAATAACTTTCCACTTGGGGATGAATAACGGGGTCACCGTACACTTCGCTGGTAGAAGCCTGCAATATCTTGGCATTCGTCTTTTTGGCCAGTCCCAGCATATTGATGGCGCCCAATACAGAAGTCTTGATGGTTTTAATGGCATCATATTGGTAGTGGATGGGAGAAGCAGGACAAGCCAGATTATAGATTTCGTCCACATCTGCCTCATAAGGGGTTTCCACATCATGCAGTACAAATTCAAAGCGGGGATTGCTCTTCAGATGAGTGATATTTCCTTCCGAACCGGTGAAAAGATTATCCAGACAAATCACCTGATGCCCGTCGTTTATCAATCGGGTACAAAGATGAGAACCTATAAAACCAGCACCGCCACTAACCAAAATTTTCTTCATGTAATGTTTTTTATAGTGCCTTAAAGCACATAGGACCTATTCTGTTTGTTTTGATGCTGACAAATGTAGGCGATTTGACTAAATTATGCAAGTTTGCAACGAAATATTTCACTTGTTAATGAATATAAAGAGGCAGATTAAAAAATCCGACCCCTGAAATATTCATTTATTTATCCGCCACATACTCTTCTTTCTTATCCGGAATGCTGAAGTTCTTGTTCGCAAACAAGTCTGCCAGACCCGAAATTTGCTTTAAACGCAACACTTCGTCGCGATCCATTCCGATATTCTTCATTATCCATTCATCAGACATACCGGCTCTGTCCAATTCCGCAACAATATGGCACATCAACTCGATATTATGCGTACCACGGGCACGATTATGACGGATAGTGGACGCCATACGGTTGGAAAGTTCCTTGTCAATCACGACCACGGGAAGCAACCCGTTTTCGCGCTGATAAATTCTTTTGGATGTCTTCAACACCTGATAACGGTGGTAACCGTCCACCAGGATGTAGTTATCCTCTTCCTCATCATAGTAACAGACACAAGGCATGGTGAAACCATCTTCCCAGATGGAAAGCTCCAGAAGCTTCATTTCGGGCGGTGCCACTACATTCGGATTGTAATCGTTTGCTTGTATTTTCTCTATTGGAATTGCCTTTACATTATATACCGGACTTTTATCTACGCTCATAACATCATATTTTTGAATTGTTCCATTATCTTGTCTCTTTTGTATGCCTCTTCCTTGTTCAAGGCAAAACCCCATGTACTTGCAGGCATGGTCATTCTTCAGGATGCATATGCACATCCGCTTATAAGTGGGAATTTCCCGGAATTCCGCGATGTCAATATCATCCAGATAATCCATGCGCACCGGCTTCTTGTTTGTCTTGTAATTCGTGGTATTTATCACTTCAATGGACACTCCTGCATCCCTCAGCTTCTGGATGGTCTCGTCAGCCAGACACCCCCCTTTTGTACGCCAGAATTCAATGCTGACGGTAAGCTTTTTCAAGTAGTTCCTCCGGGTCTCTTCCGGCAAGGTGGAAAGCAGGAACTGCATAAAGCCTTTCCACGTATACCCTTCGGGCAGTCGGACCGTCTGCCACCCCATAGCACGCGTCCCTCCGTAAATACCGGTAAAGTTCACCCCGTTGACCCGCCCTATCATTCTTCCCCAAGTATTCGGGTCGATGACACGATACAGCTTCAGGCTCTCTTGTGCCTCACAAAGAAAAAGGGCTTGCCACACGCTGGCGTTCGATATTGACTCCGGCTTTATAATATAGGTCATACAAATGGTTATAGTCAAAGCCGAATTTGCCATTGGCTGTCCAGATATCCGTCGTCTTCCAATCATAAATGGGATAAGCATTGAAAATGTCATTGCCTATCTTCGAGGTCCAGCGGTAATTGTGGTACATCTGATACTTCCGGTTCAGATGGATGCTGCGCCAGCGGTTAAAACTCTCTTGCGTACGGATGCCTATGAGAAAGCAGGCACGCACTCCATCCTTCTTCTCATGCAGCCATTTGGCAAAGTGCATCTGGAACTCATAATCCCACATTTCGGGAGTGTAGAAAGGAAACGTCTCTTTAGTGAGGCAGCCTTTCGGCATCTTCCTTACCCAAATGTCCTCCAAATCCTCCTGCCACGGACGCCAGTAACTCTGGTACATCGACGTACAAGTCGTTACACGGAAAGGCACACAAACACGATACACCTCCAATATATCCTTATTCGCCTCCAATACCCGGTCCACATAATCAATGGTCATGCTGTACTGTATCTCATAGTCCATATGGAATACACACAGTTTACGGTTCAGCCGGTTCCGGCGGATATAGTCTATGCACAAATTCAGCAACACTCCACTATCTTTTCCTCCCGAAAAAGAGACGCATATCGTGTCAAATTCCCTAAAAATCACATCAAGACGTTCTTGCGCCAGTTCATACACATTTTTGGGTGTAGCCATAATTATCTGTTTTTCTTCATTTTCACATAACGGGTCCATACCTTGTCTTCCAAAAAGCCCAGCTCGCTGAAGACATCCCTATCTTCAACAAAGCTAACAGCCGTCAGACTACTCTCCTCGCCCTGCTTCTCAAGTACCTTTTCCAGAAGCAATTTTAGCGTGTCAACATTCCTTTCCTTAATATAATAGTTGTTGATGACACATTCATACTTCTTGTGCTCCACCGGCACAAAACCTACAACATGTTTATTATCCAGAGCAACAAACCACTCGTACTCTTCCGATGTCCGGAAAGGGTAATTGTAGTTCTGTTTCAGCACTTCCGGGCTCATAACCAAAGGGGCTACAAGCTCGTACAGCTTTTTATCCGTACCATGTAATTGCACTATCTGTATCATATCTACATTTATATTATTTGTAATTACGTGTTAAAGATAAAGCTTATTTACGACGGAATATTCTCCTTTTAAATAGATTTAAGAATATAGCCCTGTAATATAAAATATTAATAAATAAATATTATCCCCCTAATTTGTATATGTTGATTAATTTGGGTTTCTTTGCAAAAGAAAGTCACCCGAAGAGAAATAATGAAATATTTACTGCTTTTTATGACCTTTGCCAAGATAGGAATGTTCACTATCGGTGGCGGATACGCTATGATACCTCTCATTGAACGGGAAATCGTAAAAAAGAGATGGATGAGTAAAGAAGATTTCATGGAAATGTTTGCGTTGACCCAGTCACTTCCCGGTGTTTTTGCTGTCAATATATCCATATTCGTCGGCTACAAGCTGCATAAAGTAAAAGGTAGCCTGGTGTGTGCACTTGCCACAATCCTCCCCTCTTTTGTCATCATGATGCTGATAGCCATGTTCTTCGCTCATTTTCAGGACAACCAGGTGATGATACGCATCTTTAACGGTATCCGTCCGGCAGTAGTCGCACTGATTGTGATACCCTGCATTTCGGCTGCACGGGCACTGAAGCTGAAGTATTGGCAACTGGTGCTTCCAGCCATCGCCACCATACTCATCTGGCAATTCGGGCTATCCCCCGTATACATTGTCCTTGCAGGAATTGCAGGAGGAATGCTCTATACATTATGGTTAAAAGATAAACTGAGAAAATTACAGATATGATTTATTGGCAGCTGATATTGGTATATCTAAAAATCGGAATGTTCGGTTTCGGAGGCGGTTACGCCATGTTGTCCCTCATCCAATATGAGGTGGTGGACCACCATCACTGGCTCACCCTGCAACAATTCACGGACGTAGTGGCCATCTCGCAGATGACGCCTGGTCCGATAGGCATCAACAGTGCCACCTATGTGGGCTATGCAGTTACTCAAAGCGTGTGGGGAGCTGTCGTGACCACCATTGCAGTATGTCTTCCCTCGTTCATCCTGGTATTGCTCATCTCTTACTTCTTCGTGAAATGCAAGGACAACAAATACATCAAGGCGGCAATGTCGGGACTGCTGCCCATGTCCGTATCATTGATAGCTGCTGCTGCCCTATTGCTGATGAACAAGGAAAATTTCATAGATTACAAAAGCATACTTATCTTTGCAGCCGCTTTCGGCGTGACGTGGAAGTGGAACCTCCACCCTATCTTACTGATAATCCTTGCCGGAGTCGCAGGCTTCCTTCTATATTGAAGAAGCGGTAGAGACGGACACCATCTTGCGGGCATATGCCCACACCACGCAATAGGCAACCAGCGGTACGATGAACGCCCACACCATCGTCGTATGGTCTGCCACCAGTCCCATCAACAGCGGACCTACCACGCCTCCCACGGGAGACATCATCAGGAAAGAGGAAGCCCTCTTGGTATGGTTGCCCAGCCCGCGCAAGGAAAGTGCAAAAATCGTGGGAAACATAATAGCCTCAAATGCATATCCGCACAACAGAGCTGCAAGCGACACCATTCCTACATCCAGCAACACCAACAAGGTAGTCATCACAGTGCCCGTAGCACAAACCAGCAACATCTTCTCGGCACGCACACGTCCCATAATCCAGCTACCGGCAAAACGTCCTAACATAAATAATCCCAGTCCACCGAAAGAAAGCACTACGGAAGCTTCGCGGGCATTCATCCAATTCTGCTCCACCACGTAGTTGATGAAGAAGCTGTTGATGGAAATCTCGCCGACCTCATAGGCAAACAAGGCTATCAGCCCGAAAATGAAAAGCCGGTGTGACCACAATCCGACCTTATTACCAGCTTCGTCCACCTCCACACTATGTTCAATCTCGGGCAACTTGATTCTTGAAAGACCAACGCTACCAGCAACACAATTGCCCCCATGCAGATATAGGGCAATGCGACATTACCCGAGCCCGTCTGCCCATCCTTCGAGAAGAGCAGCAGTCCAGCCAGTACCGGTGCACAGATACATCCCAGACCGTTGAAGGATTGCGCGAAATTCAGCCGGCTGGCAGCAGTTTCCTTTGCGCCCAATTCTGTGGCATAAGGATTGGCGGCAGTTTCAAGAAACGTCAGTCCACAGCCTATCACGAACAATGCAAACAAGAAAAGATTAAAAGACAGATAATGCTGCCCGGGGATAAAGAGCAGCGCACCGACGCCGTAAAGCAACAGACCGAATACCACACCCCGGCGGTATCCGAAGCGACTGATGAAAAATCCTGCAGGAATGGCCATAATGAAGTATCCCATATACATCGTCATCTGTATAAAGGCCGAATGTGTCTTCGTGATATCCAGTATCTCTTGAAAGTGCTTGTTCAGTACATTCAGAATGGCATGGGCAAATCCCCACAAAAAGAAAAGAGAGGTAATCAAAATGAAGGGCACAAGGTATTGTCTGCCCACCAATGGTATTCGTTTCTGTTTCATAATATGATAATTCCAGACAATCGTTGCAAGGCGATTGATAATTGCGGGTGCAAAGATAAACAAAACTCCCGGTCTTTACCCAACATTTTCCTATTCGCTATTGTACGGAGCAGCTTTTTCTCTAACTTTACTGCCATCATACAATGTTAAGCCATGAAAAATGCCATCCCACGATACAATTTCTACAAAACTAAGTACGGAAGCGAACTTCTGATAGATGTCGTTGATTTGCAGTATACCCGGAAATTCTTGACCCAGGGAAAAGTACATATTCTGACCTACTATGACATCACCTTCATCACAGAAGGAGAAGGAGAATTCACTATCGGTAACCGGACACACTTGGCAGCTCCCGGTGATGTATTCTTCTCCAAACCAGGTGAGGTGCGCAGTTGGGACACAGACCGTATCGGCAACGGTCATGCTCTAATTTTTGAGGATACCTTTTGACCTCTTTCTTCAAAGACCCACTATTCGTGCAGCACCTCCCGTTCTTCCGAATGGGAAAAATGGTAGACAAACTCCAACTGCCGAACGGGCTCTATGCACGAATACTCCAACTTCTGCACGACATAAAGGTCGAAATCGACTCTTTCCACCCACACGATACGGGCATATTACGCGCCTTACTTTACGAAGTCCTCATGCTACTCAACCGTGCCTACTGCACCTCTATCCCTCCGGAGACGGGTAAGGAGCCACATAAAGATATCAGCAGCTTCCACCTCAGCCGATTCTTCGAATTGGTTGGGGAGCACTTCCGGGAGCAGCATTCTGTACAATTCTATGCCGATAAACTATGCATCACTCCCAACTATCTGAACGAAATCCTCTCTTCGGCCATAAACATCAACGCCAAGCAGTACATACTCAACAAGGTTACAGACGAAGCCCAGCGTCTGCTCACCTACACCGACCTCCCCATTTCAGAAATAGCCTCCGAACTCCATTTCTCAACCGTCTCCTACTTTGTACGTAGTTTCCGACAATGTATAGGGTATACTCCCCTCGCCTACCGGAAAATGGAGAAACCGTGAAAAGTGACATATCCTCCTTCTTTTTATTGTACAAAAGTTCCACTTACCGGCTATCTTTGCCCTTGAAACAATAACCCATAAAAAAACAAACAATGAGAGATGCAGAAAAAACAGTAGGAAACATGATTGACAAGGAAAAAACCATCTTTGTCGGTTCGGTGGATGCCGAAGGCTTTCCCAACATCAAGGCCATGTTGCAAACCCGCAAAAGGGAAGGGCTCAAACACATTTACCTATCAACGAACACCTCGTCGATGCGCGTTTCGCAATTTCTCAAAAATAACCGGGCATGCCTTTACGTCTGCAACACACGCTTCTTCAAGGGCGTAATGCTGCGCGGCACGATGGAGATACTGACGGACAGCACCAGTAAGGAAATGATATGGCAGGAAGGCGACACTATGTACTATCCCGAAGGAGTGACTGATCCCGATTATTGTGTCCTGAAGTTCACCGCCTTCTCCGGTAGGTATTACAGCGGATTTAAATCAGAAGACTTCACGATAGAATAAACGGGCCATCCGTTCCAGTCCATCAGCAAGCAGAGCCCGGGGACAAGCGATATTCAGCCGGATAAAGCCCTCTCCACCGGGACCGTACATCGTACCGGAATTGACCATCAGATGCTGTTGTTCTTGCAAACGCAAGGCGACAACATCTGAGCTGATACCGGAAGCACGGCAGTCTATCCAAACCAAATAAGTTCCTTCGAGTGGCAGCACGGGATATTGTGGTAACCGTTCCTTGAAAAAGCAGCAGAGGTATTCGTAATTCCCCCGCAGATATTTCCGCAAGGCATCGAGCCATTCCCCACCTTCGTTGTAAGCTGCCATTGTGGCGATTACGCCGAACGGATTGACGTCGCATACCTCGTTGATGTTAATGGTTCTGTCAATACGGCGGCGCACCTCTTCATCGGCTGCGATGATATTGGCGATTTGCAACCCGGCAAGGTTGAACGCCTTACTCGGCGAAACGCAAGTGACGGAATTTTGCAAAAAGCGTTCGGACAAGGAGGCAAAGGGTGTGTAGTCATATCCTTCGTAAGTCAGTTCACAATGAATCTCATCCGCCACGACAAACACCTCATTCCGTAAACAAATATCACCTATATGCTGCAGTTCTTCCGGAGTCCAGACCCGTCCGACCGGATTGTGAGGATTGCACAGCAGCAGGATTTTTGCTTTCGGATCGGAAGCTTTCCTTTCAAGATCGGCAAAGTCGATTACGTAGCGGCCATCCTGATAAACGAGATTATTGGCAAACAACTCGCATCCGTCATTACGGATAGATGAGTAGAAACAATTATAGGCAGGAGTCTGAACGATGACTTTATCACCCGGCATGGCCAAGGCTTTGATAATGGCTGACAGAGCCGGCACGACACCACTCGTATAGATAATCCACCGGGAATCAACCTGCCAGCGATGCCGGTCATCGAACCACCGGACGACCGCATCATAATAGGCTTCGGGTACTTTTGTATAACCGAAAATACCGTGCGCCACCCGCTTTTGTAAGGCATCGATAATAGCGGGTGCTGTACGGAAATCCATATCTGCCACCCACATGGGCAGTACATTCTCCTCTTCGGGAGTATCCCATTTATAAGAATTCGTCCCGCGACGCGGGATGATTGTATCGAAATCGTATTTCATAATTTATCTTTTTATTCGCAACTTATAAATCCAGTTACCACTCCAAAGCCTGACAAGAAAAATCGCTCCCCGGAAACAAAGCTCAATACACATGGCAAGCCATACGCCCCGTAGCCCCATCGTAGGGGCAAGCCATGCTGCCAGTGTCAGCCGGACACCCCAGATACTGCCAAAATTCATCAGACTGGGAACAAATGTATTGCCCGCACCCACAAATACACCGTAGGCGACGATAGATGCCGCAAACATCGGCTCCGCAAAAGCTTCTATCCGCAGAATCCCGATTCCCAACATGCGGATTTCCTCCACAGGCGTCATCACTCCGATGATCTGAGGGGCCGCCACATACATCAGCACTCCCATGACTCCCATAATCAGCATCCCTGACCAAACGGTAATGTTGGCAAAACGCTTGAGTAACCGGATACGGTTTGCTCCAAGACTCTGGCCTACCAACGTCGTGGCAGCCTCCGATATACCGTAGCCGGGCATATAACAAAGGCTTTCAGCGATGATGGCAAATGAGTTGGCGGCAATGGCGACGATGCCGAGCGGTGCGACGATAACCGTCGTCATAATCTGCGCTCCGCAAATGGCAATATGCTCGAATCCCATTGGCAGGGAGATGCGGACAGCCTGGCGCAGCGTCTCTTTCCGGGGAAGAAAACTGCCCTGCCCCCCGGATAGTCTCAACATGGACGAGCGACGGCAAAGATACCACATCATCCCACCGGCAGTGATAAGTTCGGCCAACACGGTTCCCAATACCGCACCTTCCACACCTAAACCTACGCCGGGAACGATGAACTCCCATCCCCACCAGTCTACCTGCCGTGTCGGGAAAATAAGGAAGAAGTTGAACACGACATCCCAAAAACACATCAGTACATTTAGCATACTGGGTACACGCATATTCCCACTACACCGCAACATGCCGCCCGCAAGGAAATTCAACTGCAAGGCGGGTAAGAAAAGTGAAAATATCCGGAAATAGAAGGATGAATCGCTCCGTATCATTTCATCACCACCCAGCCAGCCGGGAAGCACACCACTGATAGAAATGCCGACAACCGCCAACAAAGAACTGAAAACAAGTGTAGCCGTAACCGATTGGCGGAGTATTTTTTTCGCTCCTGCAAAATCTCCGGCCCCAATCCGGTGTGCCACTTGGACAGAAAATCCCGTTGCAGCGGCGGCACACAATCCCCAGAACAGCCATGTCGTGGTTGAAACCAATCCGATGGAAGCCGCTGCATTCGCACCCAGGCTACCAACCATCGAAGCATCGATATACTGCATGGCGATGGAGGACACCTGCGCCATAATAGCAGGGACACTGAGGTATGCAGTCAGGCGTAACTGCTGCCCCAGCGTCATACTCTTCCCTTCGCGGATAAGCGACAACAAGTAATCGGTCTTTCCCTTTTTTATTCCCATCAGGCTATTTGCAAAGGCATCAGTCGGTGAAACAAGTTTTCTCGTCCCAAAGCTTCAACTCACAGTCGGCAGGTGCCTTTATATTTTCATCGAGAATGATTTCCCCATAGCTTTCGGCAGTGATACTGCCTGTCCGTGGATTCTTCACCCCACCTATCGCCCCCTTGATGGTTGCCTGCACCGAACTGTATTCGAAAGCCCGGTCGCAGTCGGGACCAAAGGTACAATTCTCCAATACGAGGTCGTGGGCATAGCAGAGCGGTTGCTCACCGGTTATATGGCAGTTCACCAACCGGAGATTGTGCGAATGCCAGCCGAGATATTCGCCATTGAGTTCGGAATCGTAGATTGTCACATTCTCCACCTCCCAGAAAGCATCCTTTGTAGTGACTTTGGCATTGCGCAACTCTACATTCTTCACATACTGGAAAACGTATTTGCTGTCGCTCTCCAATCCGTCTATGCGGATGTCGCTACTGAACATGAACGGATAAGTTCCTCCATGCAACTTCAGATTTCTGATGTTCAGATTCTGGCAACGCCAGAATACTTCATCGGCATCGTTCATCTCTACATTCTCAATTTCGATGTCGTGCATCTCGCGGAACATTTTGGGTGCGTCGATACGCGTATCGGTCATTTTCAGATGGTCGGAATACCACAGTGCCGAACGCCCGCCGACATCGAAAAAACAACGGTCGATTACAAACCCGTGAACATGCCAGAAGGGGTAATTCCCTTCGAATCGACAATTGACAGCTTCGATGTTGCTGCATTCCTTGATGGCTGATTCTCCGGCATGGATAATTACATTCTCCAAACGTAAGTCATGTGATTCAAACAAAGGTCTTTCTCCACCGAATGCTGTATTTGATATTATTCTCATCTTGTTTTCAATGTTATAATTATTACTCTATTCTCTTTATCAATTTCGCGGGGACACCGCCTACTATTGTATTCGCTTCCACATCTTTCGTCACAACCGCTCCAGCTCCCACCACAGCATTGTCACCGATTGTCATTCCTGGAAGAATCGTCGCATTAGAACCTACCCAGACATTCCTACCCAATACAATCGGTGCCGGATAGGTAGTTTGGCGTTCTTCCGGAGGCAAACCATGATTGAGCGTTGCAAAGACTACATTATGCCCGATTTGGCATCCGTCACCGATTATCACACCACCATGGTCCTGAAAATGACAGCAGGCATTAATAAATACGCCTTCGCCCACTGTAATATTCTTCCCGAAATCGGTATAGAACGGTGGGAATACCCGGAACGATGACGGGACTTGATAACCGAACAATTCGGAGAGTAACCCACGTACCTCGTCCGGTGTATGATATGCCGTGTTCAGCCGGAAAGTGATGCGTCTGGCTTCATTGCTCATTTTGTCCATAAAGCGATGTATCTCCTCCGTATCAAGCGCTTGACGCGTCTTTACATATTCCTTGAATTCGTTCGTAGTCATAGTGCCCTTATTAATCCATTCTTATCTTCTTTCAAATCTCACAAGTATATCTCCGGGCACACTCAACATTTCAATGCCATTGCCATCAACACGACCGATTTTAATCAAAGTATCACTATAAGACCCATTCTTACAAAAAATTGCCACATTTCCCCATGGGGCATAGATGGTTATATCACCGGCAATAGGAGCACAGCCACGCGTAACACCTTCAATTGCCAGAGCCGGAGAGGGATAGAAGATTTTTTCTGTAGTATTATTGTAATCATTCAACGTAACCTCCAATGGCAGACGAGCAAGAAAATCCTGTGTGGCGGCATTGTCCTCCATAGTGGCAGTAATGGTACGATTGCTAACCATGATATTTACCTGCAATGAAGATACATCCGGAACTTCGGATTCATTCTCATCTTCCCCACCCGATGGTCCGGAAAGTTCAGGATGTTCGGGTGTAAACGGTTCATCACCTGAATCTTCGCAGGCTGCCATTGCCAGAACGGTCATCAGCATCATAGAAATTAATAGTAATTTTTTCATATTCATCTTTCTGTTGATTTTATAATTATCTTTAGGATTATTAATGATGATGCAAAAATAGGCAGTATCCGTCATATGCCGTGTAGACAAATCCCCGGTATCTATACCCAAATTACGGATTATGCTTTTCCTCCGGCTACTAAATCATGGTCCTATAAAGCAAAAACTCCCGCAATCGTTTAAATTACAGGAGTTTGGATGGTATTACTTAAGTTTATCGTATTCTTCATCCGTCACCGGTTCCAGCCACTCATTAGAAGTATCCTCACCGGGAACTTCGAAAGCAAGATGGGCAAACCAACCATCAGAAGCGGCACCGTGCCAATGCTTCACATTTGCAGGGATATGGATAACCGTACCGGGTAGAATCTCTACTGCCTGCTTGCCTTCTTCTTGATACCATCCACGACCGGCAACACCGATAAGCATCTGCCCACCGCCTTTAGTAGCGCGGTGTATGTGCCAGTTATTGCGACAACGAGGCTCGAAAGTGACGTTAGAGATGGAAACCTGCTCGCGTGAAACGGGAGCAAGATAACTGTTGCCTATGAAGTACTGTGCATATGCAGTGTTCGGTTCCCCAATGGGGAAAATCATTTCACGCTGGAATGCGGCTTTGGCATCTTCACCGGCAGTGTCCTCTGCCCATACACCTTTGGCCAGATTAAACGCTGCCCACGCTTTGGGCCAACCGGCATAAAAACCGATATGGGTGATGATTTCGGCAATCTCCGTACGGGTAATACCGTTCTTCTTTGCCGACTGAAGGTGGAACACGAGCGAATTATCCGTGATACCCTGACTGATAAGAGAGGTAATGGTTACTAAACTACGGTCACGCAGACCGAGTTTGTCGGTGCGGCTCCAGACCTCGCCAAAGAGGACATCGTCGTTTAGTTCCGCAAATTTAGGAGCAAACTCACCCAACTGGGTGCGTCCTGCTGTCTGTACTATCTTTTCTTGTGCCATAACATTGAGTGTTAAAATGCTGAATACTGAAATTAAAAAAATCTTGTTCATAGTCGTTCTATTTATTGCATGAAGTTATTGAGCTTGTTAGCCGGATTAAGTGGCGTCTGGTCAGACAAGACCAATGATTTGACCATGCGCAACGTTCCTTGCTTGTATTTCTGAAAGTGTTCTGATGCAATATGTTTTACATAAGCCGCATGGCTCGCATAGGTTTCGAGAATAGTCACCTTGCAGGGATTCTCCTTCTCGCCGACCGCATACATAGTCAGCACGCCCGATTCGGTACGCAGAGAGATTTCGCCTACTTCGGTTGCGTATTTCATATACTCGTCGAGATACTGCGGATAAACCTCGATTTTCGACAACCGCACGATACCGTCAGCACTCATCGGCTCTTTGGCGCACATACCCGGCCGCTTATCCAGATTCAGGCATTTGCCGATAATCTCTCCCGTGGCAAGGTAGGAATAGGTCGAAAATTCAAACAATACGGGTTTCAGCTTCGTATAGTCAAGTTTCCCGTTATTATCAAGCACTTCAGGAGCAGCGTATGTATTGACTATCGCACAAATGAAATTGTCGAAACCTTCAGTTTCATAGATGTCTACCACCTCACACTCCATGGTGAGGGGTGATGCGTCTATAACGGGGGTACCGTTTTCGCCAATATGGTAGGCAAACACCTCCGACTTATCGACCGTCGCACCGCTTACACTTCCCACATAGTCAGCTTTCGGCAATATTTCACGACTCACTAGATTGACGGAAAGTCGTTTTGAGTCCTTTATCCCTTGATTAGTGTAATGGCTTTTACTCATGCTGATGAGTATCCGGTCATGTCCAATAACACCCGTATGCCCTACCACTAGCCAGTTTACTTTCCCTTCAACCTCTGCCCCGACAACCGTCATCGGCTTGGGATAGAGCGCCAACAGATTTCCGAGATTTTTTTCTTGTTCGTTTCCATTATATTGGGTTGAACGGTGTTCTCCTTTACGGGAATACTGCACGACATTATGACAAGCAGTGACAGAACTCCTAAAATTGTTTTTGTCATACGTTATATTACTCTATTTTTCTTGCTAAACTTCTGATGACAAAGGTACCGCGATAGCACAAGCGAAGGTGTATATGATTTACGGATATTTGTACCCGAATTCCCGATTATACCGCAAGAAAGTTCAAGTTCATCAGATGAGTATAGTAAGACTGGCAGAAATCCCACGAATAATCCCACGCATGATTTGTTTTTAATCGTTATTCTTGCCGATACAGAAAACAAAAAAAGCTCTGAAATCCTTGAATTTCAGAGCTTTGCTTTAATTTTCTATTTGCTTTCGCGGTGCGTACGGTACTTTAACCTACAATTTTACAAAACATCATAATATCGTAACTATCTACTAATAAACAGCTTATTACGATTGATTTATATCGTAAAATATCATTCAAAATCTTTTGCTATCTCAATAATTGGGTGTATATTTGGGTGCTAATTTAATTACACCCGAATATGAATATCAAGAGAAACATCATCTTTTCTTTGGAAAGCCGGAAGAAGAACGGCGTACCAATCGTGGAGAATGTGCCTATCCGTATGCGTGTGATATTTGCCAGCCAGCGCATTGAGTTTACAACGGGCTACCGCATCGACGCAGCCAAATGGGACGCCGACAAGCAGCGTGTAAAGCCGGGCTGCACCAACAAACTGAAACAGAGCGCATCCGAAATCAACACCGACCTGCTGCGCTACTATACGGAAATACAGAACATCTTCAAGGAGTTCGAGGTTCAGGGAACTATGCCTACCACCGCACAAGTGAAGGAGGCTTTCAACAACCTGCATAGCGAAAAGAGGGAGGAGGAACAGCAGAAGCCCCTGACGTTCGCACCTATGGAGGTGTTCGGGGAGTTCATCAAGGAATGCGGGACGCAGAACGGCTGGTCTGACGCCACTTATGAGAAGTTCGCCGCAGTGAGGAAACACCTTGAGAAGTTCGACAAGGAACTGACCTTCGAGGCACTGGACGAACCCAAGCTGACAAGCTACGTGAATTTCCTCAAGGACGTGGAAGGCTTGCGCAACACGTCCACCATGAAGCAGATAGCCTACCTGAAATGGTTCCTGCGGTGGTGCACCAAGAAGGGGTACTGCATGAACAACGCCTACGAGAGCTTCAACCCGAAGCTGAAAAGCGTCCAAAAGAAGGTGATATTCCTCACATGGGAAGAACTGAACAAGCTGAAAGACTACAAGATACCCCTGACCAAGCAATATCTCGAACGGGTAAGGGACGTCTTTCTGTTCTGCTGTTTCAGCGGGCTGCGCTATTCGGACGTGTACAACCTCAAACGGAGCGACATTCGGGACGGGCATATAGAAATCACCACCGTAAAGACTGCTGACCGCCTTGTCATCGAACTGAACAACCACAGCAGGGCGATACTTGACAAATACAAGGACGTGGAGTTTGAAGGACACAAGGCGCTCCCGGTCATCAGCAACCAAAAGATGAACAACTACCTGAAAGAACTGGGGGAACTTGCGGAAATCAGCGAACCGGTAAGCGAAACCTACTATAAAGGCAGCGAGCGTATAGACACCATTACACCCAAATACGCGCTGCTGGGCACCCATGCCGGAAGACGGACATTCATCTGCAACGCGCTTGCGCTCGGCATTCCCGCACAAGTGGTGATGAAATGGACGGGGCACAGCGACTACAAGGCGATGAAGCCCTACATAGACATAGCCGATGACGTGAAGGCGAACGCAATGAGCAAGTTTAACCAACTGTAACCACAATAATATCATGGAAGAAAGAATAACGTCAATGATACCCCGCTACGGGAAACTCAACAAGATATACACCGGAATAATGTCCGGAGACAGTTTCTCTTTTGAGAAGCAGCAGTTCATTTCCGATTTTTACAGAGAGTACGGAGACACGCAGCCCTTTGAAACCGCACTTATCAGTCTCATGCTTGAAATGGACGCCGCGCACTTCTCCATATTGCTGAACAGCCTGAAACGTGAGATTGAAAGCAACATCTCGACTTACAACACCTGCAAGGAGTTTTTCGACCGTCTCGATACCGGATATGTCTGCCGACAGCATGAAAGCCGTTTTGACTGGGGTATTGACAGACAGATGAAAGTCACAAACGGATATTACCGGGAACTCATGGAAGCGAACGGCTCTTTGGAGGCGGTAGGTTTCAGGGAACACGACCGTCAGGAAGAAGAACTGCTGGAAAGAAGGTACGAACGGTGCAAACGGGAATACGACAAGGAGAAAACCAAGCTGGATGAACTGTACAGGCAGAAGGAGCAGGCAAGGCGGGAAGCCCTGCAATGCCTGCAAAACCGTTGCGGGGATATTTGCAGGCTGGGCGGCTCACTATTGGCAATCCTTGAAAAATACCTGACCGACCAAAAGAAAAAGGAAGGGGAAGAAAAGGAAATGTCCGCATCCGGTACCACCCCGGCAAGCCCGCCCGCCTATTTCCCCATGCGGCTGCTGTCAGCCATTTATGAGAAATGCAACGGTGAACAGTTCGAAGCCGTTTCCGAACTGGACTTCTACGCCAGCATGAACCTGCAACCATGCGAAGGCAGACTGAAAACAAGACCGAGGGAGAAGGCGCGCGTATGCTATCTCATTTTCCTTATGGGTGAAACGCTGCCCAAGCCGGACAGAGAGAAATGGAAAGAGGACATCATGAACCTGCTGGGAATAGACGATACATACTACAAGTCAAAATACAAAGAGCCCGTTTCCGATTTCCCCAGTGACAGCAACCGGGAATTTGCCAAGGAAATGCGGTCAATATTCCGATAGTCGATGATATGTCCCGACATTCCACGATACCACCACTTTTACCACTCAAAATAATTTCCGCCACTCTTTATTACTTACTGATATTTAACAAGATAGCGTGATATTCAAATCACGCTATCCACATCCTTACCACCCGTACCCGGAAGTAACTTTGCACTGTTCGAACGAGGTAAAAAGCCCATGCGCAGGGCTTGCAGTACAAACGTTAATTTCATTCTGATATGGAAATTAGAGACCTTTTATCAAAGCCCGTATGGCAGATGACGGGCGAAGAGTTCATATTCTTGAACCGGCACGCCTTGCAGGGAAGCGGAACGAAGCCAGCACAATCGGCAGCCGACAAGGAAAAGAAGTATGTGTACGGGATAGGCGGCATAGCTCGGCTGTTCGGGTGCAGCATACCCACAGCAAACCGCATCAAGAAAAGCGGGAGGATAAACAGAGCCATTACGCAGATAGGACGCCAAATCATCGTCGATGCGGACATGGCGCTGGAACTGGCAGGACGCAAAAGCGGGGGACGCGGATAGGGAGGTGTAGTATGGACAACAAGGAAAGAAACATCACCCCCGAAGAGGCGGTAATCCTATGGCATGCCTCGCGGCTTGACCTCTCGAAAAACCACGAGCAGGCGCCCGAAATCCTGAAAGTGCAGGGCTCCGTCATCGGCACACTGGGAAATTTCAGCGCGTCAATCGGAAAAGCCAAAAGCAAGAAGACGTTCAACGTCTCCGCAATCGTGGCGGCTGCGCTGAAAAACGGGACGGTACTGAACTATACGGCGGAACTGCCCGAAAACAAACGGAAAATACTCTATGTGGACACCGAGCAGAGCACCTACCACTGTGAGATAGTGGCAAGGCGCAGCCTTCGCATGGCGGGGCTGCCGACCGACAGCAACCATGAGAACCTCGAGTTCCTCGTCCTGCGGAAGTACACGCCCGAAGAGCGCATAGCAATCGTGAGGGAGGCAATCTACCGTACCGAGAATGTTGGGCTGGTAGTCATCGACGGGATACGGGACATGGTGTATGACATCAACAGTTCCAGCGAGTCCACGAAGGTAATCTCCCTGTTGATGACATGGACGGGGGAAAGGAATATCCACATTCACACCATACTGCACCAGAACAAGGGGGACGAGCATGCAAGGGGGCACATCGGAACCGAGCTAAGCAACAAGGCGGAAACGGTGCTGCAAGTAGAAAAGGACGAGAAGAACCCCGGTGTAAGCACAGTCAAAACCGCACATATCAGGGCAGTGGACTTCGAGCCATTTGCTTTCCGCATCAACGGGGAGGCATTGCCCGAACTGCTGGAGGACTACCAGTTCAAGGACAAGGATGAGACAAAAGGGAACAGAGGGAAGTTCGACCCGTATAGGGACATCACCGAACAGCAGCACCGCATTGCACTGGAAGCGGCATTCACCCTGAAAGACGAATACGGTTACAAGGAACTTGAAGGGGCTTTGCGGGAAGCATACGCCTCTGTCGGTGTCAGACTCAGTGACCACAGACTGCGTGACCTCATCACCGTATTGAAAAACAAGCGGATGATAGTGCAGGAGAACGGAAGGAAATACACCTTCAAGCCGGACTTCCACTATTAGCGGCTCAGACTGGAAACCGCTTCACTTCAACCGGGGTATATATATAGTGAAGTGGAGTGGAATATTCCAGAATATGGTAAAAACCGCTTCACTTTATTCCCGTACCTATATATACGGAAGTGAAGTGAAGCGGATATATACAGACCGTACCGCAAACATGTACGGGCGAAAAGAAAAAACAATATCCACTTAAACAGAAATCTACATGAATACGAATGAAGCGAAGCGGATACGCATAGAGGAATATCTGCATACTCTTGGCTACAACCCGGTAAGACGGCAGGGAGACAGCCTATGGTACAAGTCACCGTTCAGGGACGAGCAGGAACCGTCCTTCAAGGTGAACATGGAACGCAACCTATGGTACGATTTTGGCGCGGGCAGGGGCGGGAACATCATCGCACTGGCGCGGGAACTCTACGCATCCGACAGCCTACCCTATCTCTTGGAACGGATAGCGGAGCAGGCACCCAGCGTGCGCCCGGTCTCCTTCTCTTTTGGCGGGCAACCACTCTCAAAACCGAGCTTCCGGCAGTTGGAGGCGGTGCCGCTTTCTTCCCCCGCCCTATTGTCCTATCTGCGGCAGAGGGGGATAAATACGGAACTGGCAAAAAAAGAGAATGCAGGGAGGTGCGCTATCTGACTGGCGGCAAACCCTACTTTGCCGTTGGTTTTCCCAACCGTTCGGGAGGCTACGAGATACGCAACAAGCTCTTCAAGGGATGCATAGCACCGAAGGACATCACCCACATACGGCAGGAACAGCCGAAGGAGACCTGCTACCTCTTCGAGGGCTTCATGGACTACCTCTCCTTCCTCACCCTGCGGCTGGAAAGGTGTCCTGACCGTCCCGACCTTGACGGGCAGGACTACATCGTACTGAACTCGACTTCCAACCTCTCCAAGGCAATCCGACCATTGGGCGGTTACGAGCGCATCCACTGTTTCCTCGACAACGACAAGGCGGGAATGGAAGCTGTTCAGGAACTGCGGGAGGAATACGGGTTGCGCGTCCGGGACGCGTCGCACATATACGGAGGCTACAACGACCTGAACGACTTCCTGCGGGGTAAACAGAACAGACAATCCGAACGGCGGCGTGAGAAGCCGGAACCGGAGAAAAGCCAACAGAAGGCAGAGCAACCGAAAAAGAAAAACAAAGGTATCAGGATGTAATCGTACAGCCACCGGAAGGCTTTGAAAAAAGCCATAGCTCATTAGGGCTTTTTCTTCACGCAATGCATGCATCGCTAAAAAAGCCCCAATGAGCAAAAGGGACGCCGCCCCTTTTGAAACCCCGAAGCCATGCGGCATGGGAGCAAGGCAGGGGAAGTATTAACCGAAAAATGTATTACAGTTATGGGATATGCAGTTTTGCATTTGGAAAAGGCAAAGGGTGCGGACGGCGCAATGTCCACACACATAGAGCGCACCGTCCATCCGAAGAACGCAGACAGAATGCGCACACACCTGAACCGGGAACTGGTACAGTTTCCCGAAGGGGTGAGGAACCGCACGCAGGCGATAGCGTACCGGATAGAGACGGCGGGCATCAAACGCAAGGTGGGCACCAACCAGGTGAAGGCAATCCGGGTGCTGCTCACCGGAAGCAACAAGGACATGAAGCAAATGGAAGCGGACGGGAGGCTTGACGGCTGGTGCAACGACAACCTGAAATGGCTCCGGGAAACATACGGGGAGCGGAACCTTGTGTCGGCAGTCCTGCACATGGACGAGAAGACACCTCACATACACGCCACTATCGTACCGATAGTAACCGGAGAGCGCAGAAAAGCCAGAAAGGAAGAACAGAACGGGAAAAAGAAATACCGCAAGAAGAACACGCAGGATGTACGGCTGTGTGCTGATGACGTCATGGCAAGGCACAGGCTGAAACACTATCAAGACACCTATGCACAAGCCATGAGCAAATACGGCTTGCAAAGAGGAATAGACGGTTCGCTGGCAAAACACATATCCACCATGCAATACTACAAGGAACTGGTAGAACAACAAGACAGCCTGCAGGAGAACATAGAAACCCTGCTGGGGCTGGAAGAGGAAGCACAGAAGAAACTGAAAAAGGTCAAGGGAGAAATCGACGTGCAGAAGATGAAGGGGGCGGCGGTGAACGCAACCACAGCCATAGCGGACGGGGTGAGTTCTCTTTTGGGCGGCAGCAAGGTCAAGAGGCTGGAAGCGGAGAATGAGGGTTTGAAGCAGGATATAGCCAATCTGCAAAGACAAGTACAAGCCGAACAGAGGGAGCAAACAAAAATGGAGAACCGCCACAACAGCGAGATAAACAAGATAGACCGAAGTTACCAGCAGAAAATTGCAGGGTACGACAATAGACTGAAACAGATAGACACCTATTTCCCTATCGTAACGGAACTGCTGCCCATAGCCGAACAATGCCGGGAAGTGGGGTTCACCGAGGAACTGACAAGGCGAATCGTCAGCCTGCAGCCCGTAGGGTTCAAAGGCAGGCTCTATTCGAAAGAACACAAGGAGAGGTTCAGGACGGAGCACTCAACGGCAACCGTAGAGAGAAACCCGCAGGAGAATGGGAAATTCAGGCTGTGTATTGACAGAATGCCGATACTTGAATGGTTCAGAATGAAGTTTCAGGAACTCAAAGAAAAACTGAGTGTAAGCAACACCTCAAAAGAAGAGAATAAACCGAAAAGAGGATTGAGATTGTAAAACGTAATAAAAAATAAGAGGCTTTGGTTTCATTTATTCGGCTGTTTTTCATATTTTTGTATTGGATTGAGTATGCTCTTTCCAAGACATATTAGAATTTTTAGAAGCGTTATGCTTATCTTGTAGATGAAAACGTAGGAAATTTTCAAAGAGTACAAGGATAGCATAGTGGTTCTCACGCTATAGGCGTGGGCTGCTATATCCATATCTGTACTCAAGGTATTTTCCTACGACCTTCATCTAAGACGTGGCATGCAGACCCACGCTTCTTATTGTATAACTATGCTTAGTGGGGTCTCAGGCAGCTATATGAAACCAACAACATGACTTTACAAGATGAGTTTTCTTTATTTGACCCTCAAAAAATGAGAGCTTCAGTCTTACCTGATAAGCCCGGTAATTATATCATAGTATTACGTAGTACGTCCTCATTGCCCATAAAAGTGCAAATTTCCACCACTCCTATACTAACCTCTTTTGATTACAAAAAAGAGAAATATAATGTCGTGTATGTAGGCAAAAGCAGTAAAAGTCTGCGTATTCGTGACTACAAACAACATTTCACTGGCACTGCCGGAAATTCCACAATTCGCAAATCATTAGGATGTTTATTGGGATTCAAACTGATTCCAAGAGACATAAACTCTCCCCAAAACGGAAAAACTACATTTGGTGAATTTGACGAGCGTACACTGACCGAATGGATGAAAGACAACCTGCTACTTTTTTATTATGCAAATAATGATTATGCAAATGTTGAAAAAGAATTGATTCGCATATATAATCCCCCGCTTAACTTGCAAGGAAATTTCAATAAAACTAATCTTGATTTCCGCAAGGAGCTTTCTGCGCTTCGTTCATGCACTTCGGCGAAACAAGCCCCAATACCAAATAACCAATTAAAACTAAATACTTATCCACAACAAATGCAATGCAGCAATTGCGGTATAAATCTAACAATAGATGAAGGGTTAAAAAATGAGGAGTACATTAAATGCCTTTCTTGTGGTTGTATTATTCAAAATCCCATCTACATACAAAATAAAAAAATAAAGAACGCCGACAATGGAAAACAGTATTGATTTTTCTTGCTGTGCTTATAACTTTCAATATTTATTTGGAATACAGTACCTCTTCAAAGGGAACAATAGAATCGAAAACTACGGAAGCAACAAAGGACCATCTCAAACAAAAGCTATGGCAGGAGTAAGGGTTTATCTTAAACGGCATTATCTTAAAGACCCTGACAGTTATGAAGGAATAAGTTGGGAAGCCTTTGGTACATATAATAAAGACAATAATACTTATTTTGCTCTTCATAAATATAGGGCTAAAAACAGTTATGGCGGTTACGTGGTGGAAGAGAAACTTTTTGTATTGGATTCTGACGGGAATGTTATAAAAGTTGTAGATGACATGAATGAAGTCATTAATGGTTATTGATATAAACAATGAAGTTATGAAGGAGCAAAATGCTGAAAGACTTTCTGAATATGAGAAAGCCCAAATAGAGTTTGCAAAAGGTAAAGCGGAGTTTCTACAAGGATGTGGCGGTTGCCTGATGATCCCAATCATCATTATCATTCTACTTTGTATAGTAATTTTAATAGGTCTAATCGCTTCTCCTTTTATGGATTAATCAAAAAAATTAATTCTAACTTAAATAATATAGCATTATGAAAAAAATTATTACTTCTATTTTCATTTTGATGTTTTATCTTGGTTGTTCACTATCACAGAAGGATGTACTATTTGCAAATGCTTCCGATGAACAAATCATAGAATGGGGTAAACAGTACGTAGTTCATTCCATTGAGGATAGTTTAAAGGAAGGAGAAAGTTACAAAATAATGGAATGGATTTTGGCAGAAAAAAGGACAAGTATTCCCGTTGATGTATGGCAAATGGATAATACATATAAAAAGATTCAATATCTGGATGTGTCAAGCTATTAGATACACGAGGTATTTTTGATGAACTTACATTTATAGGAAACGGTGATAGCGCATTTGTCGCTTTCGCTGTTGCATATACAATAGATGAAAAGAATGGGAATAGTTCATTCTTAGAAAAAGTTTTTACCCTCGATAAAAACGGTAAAGTGTTGGATTGTAGCGATTACCTTAGCCCTTCTCAAAAGAGAAAACAAATAGAAGAAAATTTTAACAGAGCTTTGGAACAAATGGGTCCTATTCTGATTCAGACGGTAAAGGAAGGTGCAGCTATGGCTGGTAAAGATACAAGCAATGTAACAAGTATAACGATTAATGGAAAGACATATTCCGAATAATTTATAATATTACGTATTATGAAAACAAATGAACGTATTTTAAAAATCAACAGTGTTTTGCAAGATTATTTTATAAAACATCCTCAAAGCGGAATGGTTCTTGCAAAAGAGTTTATGCCTCTTTTCATAAAGAATGGCATTTTCAATAAAGATTATAGGGAAGGTTTGCCCATTCGAAAAGTTCTGAGAGCTTTGGATACTGAAAATTCATTGGACAAAATCCCCTATGTTCATGCCGAAAGGAAATCTAAAATAACCAATTGGTATTTTCGTCCTTTGTGTTTATTAATTTGGACGATTTCGGCTATATTTATAAGTTGCTCTTCTAACAAAGATAGTATAAATGATAACTATAATACATCTTTTCCCGAAGTAAGTCATATTGCTTTTCAAACAGATAAAGATGGCAAGTGGGGATTAATAGGAATAGACGGTAAAGTCTTGTTTCAGAACGAATTTGATTCTAAAATGGAGCTGTCTTATGCGGTAAATGGTGTGTTCAGGGTTTGGGATAATGATATGAATCGTTTTTTATATTACTCTGCAACCAATGAACCGGAGTTGATTGGAACTCCCAAAGGCTATAGGTGGGGAGGAATATGCAGTGAAGGCGTAATTCCGGTTGTTTCATTAGGCGAACGTATTCATTATATTACAGAAACTGGGGAAACTGCTTTTTATTTATTACCATATGAGGGAAAAGAGTTTCTTATGGTGTCTTCTTTTTTCACCGAAAAACGTGCTTGGTTTCAATTAGAAAATGGCAAATGCGGTTATATTGATCCGCAAGGGAATGTTGTAGTTGAGCCTATTTATGACAATGCTTTCCCATTTCATGAAGGAAAAGCTATTGTGTATGATAAGGAAAATGACAAATGGTTTGCTATAAATGTAAATGGAAAAGTGTTGTTTGAAGTGAAATCTAATGGACAACACCAATATTCACCTGCTCTGTATAATGACGGATATTGTCTGATAGAAAATTTTTTACTTGATAAAAAAGGTAAAGAAATACAGAATTTTCCATCGGATATTTGTTACATTTCCCCTTTCATTAATGGTTCAGCCCTATATCAAGACGCAAATACTGGATTTTGGGGACAAATCAATATGCAAGGCAAAAACATTATAAAACCTAAATATCCTTATGCGCTGGGATTTTCTGGCGATTGGATGTTTGTTGGAGATACTATTACTCAACAAATGGATAAAAAAGGCAATCATTATATGAATGTATATGCCATTGATTCTAATGGTAAAGTTCAGACAGAAATAAAAAACATTTCTTGTTTTCATCCATTATCTAAATCAGTTATAGTAGCAAAAAACAGTAAGTATTATTTTGCAGACAAAAACGGAAACCCTATAAATAATAATTTATATCATAAACTTTCAGTACCTTCACATACTGGTGCTCCCAGTCCTTCATATTTATGGACTTTTCTAATTGGACCCCGTTCTCACGCTGATTATAACGTTTGGGAAGTCAGAACTGATTATATAGATAAAGAGAAAACTGTTAATTCAATTCTTGAAAAACTTACATTGGAAGGTGTAGGAAAAATCAAAATGGGACAAACCTTTTCGCAGCTCGCTGATTTGTTTAAGTTGTACAATGACAACAATTATCTAAATATCAGAAATTACGATGATTGGTTGTTCTTGAATACAAAAGATTATGGGATAAATTACATATATGCTACTTATGCAGTATGTGGTATAATCAACTGGGCTGTACGAGTTATAAGAATGAAAATTAATACTAATGATGTACCAGTTGATGACATTTCCGAATTAATAGCGAGAGAAATACCATTATATTTGACGCAAACTTTGGGTATGACGAGAGATAAATATGATAACGCACCATTATTTCATTCTTTCGTTGCTATCTCTCTTGATTGCGGTTGCAAAGGTAGGCATTTCTTTGATATCTGCAATAGCTATGGCGAACTTTTTTCCAAGCGTTTTGTGCTGTATTTGCTTTATATCCTCATATTGAGAAGATTGGAAAAATAAGAGAAAAGTAAATTTAACAACTGTTTAGAAATACGTTTATGCACTGTTTTATTCTTGATATGAAAACCTTTCCTGGAGAAAACGAAACATTTCGGAGCTTCTTTTTAAACTTCTTGCTCGAAAAGTTCGTTGTTTTGCAATAAATCGTTATTTTTGCGAACTCAAAAAGAGAATGTTGTAATTTGAAAAATGATAAAAAACATTTTAGGATGATGAAAACAGCCAAACTGTTGCTGCACTGCCCCGACAAACCAGGCATATTGGCAGAAGTAACAGACTTTATAACGGTGAACAAGGGTAATATTATCTATCTGGATCAGTATGTAGACCATGTAGAGAATATCTTTTTTATGCGTATTGAATGGGAATTGAAAGATTTTCTGGTGCCTCAGGAAAAGATTGAGGATTATTTTGCCACTTTGTATGCACAGAAATATGAGATGAATTTCCGTCTCTATTTCTCCGATACAAAACCGCGTATGGCTATCTTTGTTTCAAAGATGTCCCATTGCTTGTTCGACTTGTTGGCGCGTTACACCGCTGGTGAGTGGAATGTGGAGATACCTCTTATCATAAGCAATCATCCCGATTTGCAGCATGTGGCCGAACGTTTCGGTATTCCTTTCCATCTTTTCCCCATCACCAAAGAGACAAAGGAGGAACAAGAGAAGAAGGAAATGGAGTTACTGGCAAAACATAAAATCACTTTCATTGTGCTGGCGCGCTACATGCAGGTCGTTTCCGAGCAAATGATAAATGCTTATCCCAACCGGATAATCAACATCCATCACTCTTTCCTTCCGGCGTTTGTGGGAGCCAAGCCTTATCATGCAGCATTCGAACGCGGAGTGAAGATTATTGGAGCCACCAGTCACTATGTTACTACGGAGTTGGATGCCGGTCCTATCATAGAGCAGGATGTGGTGCGCATTACGCACAAGGACACGGTGCAGGATTTGGTGAACAAAGGCAAAGATTTGGAAAAGATTGTGCTTTCCCGCGCCGTTCAGAAACATATTGAACGCAAGGTGTTGGCATATAAGAATAAAACGGTAATATTTAATTAGTTGATAGTTGATAATTGATAGTTGATGGTGGGGAACCTGTCATTACCTTTCAATTATCACCTTTCAATGGTCAATTCTCAATTAAAAAATGAAAGTTGCAGTTATCAAATATAATGCAGGCAATATCCGTTCGGTGGATTATGCTTTGAAGCGCTTGGGGATAGAGGCGGTGATTACGGCGGATGAGGCTGTGCTGCGTGCTGCCGATAAGGTTATCTTTCCCGGTGTGGGAGAGGCGGAAACTACGATGAGCTTTTTGCGTGCCGGTGGTATGGATCGGCTGATAAAAGAGTTGCGTCAGCCGGTGCTGGGCATTTGCCTGGGCATGCAGTTGATGTGCCGCCACTCTGAAGAGGGAGACGTGGATTGCCTGGGGATTTTTGATACTGACGTAAAACGTTTCATTTCGCAGAGGCACGAGGATAAAGTACCTCATATGGGATGGAATACCATTGCCCGGACGAATAGCGGACTTTTTAAAGGCTTTACTAAAGAAGAGTTTGTCTATTTCGTACATAGTTTCTATGTGCCAGTCAATGATTGTACGGCAGCCGTGACGGATTACATTCATCCGTTCAGTGCCGCTTTGCATAAAGACAATTACTACGCCACACAGTTCCATCCGGAAAAGAGTGGAAGTGTGGGAGAGCGTATTTTGCGGAATTTCCTGGAACTGTAAATCGTCAAATCGTAAATAAAATGATAGAACTGATTCCCGCTATTGACATTATTGACGGAAAATGTGTACGCCTTTCCCAAGGCGATTATGACAGCAAGAAGGTGTACAACGAAAATCCCGTGGAAGTGGCCCTGGAGCTGGAGGCTCATCCTGCCGTTATTTTCGGTAAGGCTCTGTACGAAGGCCGCATCACCTTCAAAAGAGTTGGAAAACTTGGTTGAAAGGTGAAAATTAATCACTTATAACTTATAACTCAAACCGCCGTGTTAGCAAAAAAG
>VOFG01003984.1_pt1 | contig 58279 bp, 63 predicted proteins | sample 5384171 | NCBI WGS metagenome assembly VOFG01 (sample SAMN12384726, study PRJNA508395) | human gut metagenome | isolation source: healthy gut F | host: Homo sapiens
AGCCTCTTCCTGCTTGTTTTCTTCCTGTTCTATGTATTCTGCTGTGCCGTATCTATCTGTGCCGTGGTGTTCGTACTTCTCTCGGAGATGTATCCCACCAAGGTTCGCGGACTGGCCATGTCGATAGCAGGATTCGCTCTGTGGATCGGAACGTACCTGATCGGACAGTTAACCCCTGGATGCTCCAGAACCTTACCCCCGCCGGAACATTCTTCCTGTTCGCCCTCATGTGCGTGCCGTATATGCTGATTGTCTGGAAACTCGTGCCGGAGACTACAGGGAAGTCGCTGGAAGAGATTGAAAGATATTGGACCCGTTCGGAATAAATATAAAACAGACCTTAATAACAATAAACTAACATCTTATAAATATGGATAGTAAGAACAACATTGGTCATTCAGCAGACATCTCTTTCACTGCTGAATTGCCCATACCAATCTATAATGGAAATAATAGTATGGATTTCGAGAAACTGGCAAGTCTGTACAAGGATGAACTTCTGGACAGTGTCCTCCCTTTCTGGCTTGAACACTCCCAAGACCACGAGTATGGTGGTTATTTCACCTGTCTGGACCGTGAAGGAAAAGTGTTCGATACGGATAAGTTCATCTGGCTGCAATGTCGTGAGGTGTGGATGTTCTCCATGCTTTACAATAAAGTGGAAAAACGCAAGGAATGGCTGGATTGTGCCGTTCAAGGTGGTGAATTTCTAAAAAAATACGGACATGATAGTTACTATAACTGGTATTTTTCCCTTGATCGTTCGGGTAGACCATTGGTAGAACCGTATAATATATTCTCGTATACATTCGCCACCATGGCTTTCGGACAGTTGAGCCTTGCAACCGGTAATCAGGAATATGCGGACATTGCCAAGAAAACTTTCGACATAATCCTTTCCAAAGTGGATAATCCGAAAGGGAGATGGAATAAGCTTCATCCGGGTACCCGTAATCTGAAGAACTTTGCCTTGCCAATGATCCTCTGTAACCTGGCACTGGAGATAGAGCATTTATTGGATGAAACGTATCTGCGGGAAACAATGGATACTTGTATCCATGAAGTGATGGAAGTTTTCTATCGTCCTGAACTCGGAGGTATCATTGTTGAAAACGTGGACATAGACGGTAATTTGGTCGATTGTTTTGAAGGCCGTCAGGTGACCCCGGGACATGCCATTGAAGCGATGTGGTTTATCATGGATCTAGGCAAGCGTCTGAATCGTCCGGAATTGATAGAGAAAGCCAAAGAGACTACTCTCACGATGCTTAATTATGGCTGGGACAAGCAATATGGAGGTATCTACTATTTTATGGATCGTAACGGTTGTCCTCCCCAACAATTGGAGTGGGACCAGAAACTCTGGTGGGTCCATATCGAAACGCTTATTTCCCTGCTGAAAGGCTATCAATTGACGGGAGACAAAAAATGCTTGGAATGGTTTGAAAAGGTACATGACTACACTTGGGAGCATTTCAAGGATAAAGAATATCCTGAATGGTATGGCTACTTGAACCGAAGAGGCGAAGTATTGCTACCACTCAAAGGAGGAAAATGGAAAGGATGCTTCCATGTGCCAAGAGGACTGTATCAGTGCTGGAAAACATTAGAAGATTTGATGAATTATAAATAACTATCTTGTTTTATTAACATTAATATTTAATATGGAGAAACAAATCACATGGAGTATAAGGTTTATAGCCTTATTCATCTGTTCGCTTTCTTTCTTAAACGTTCATGCTCAAAAAAACACGAACGTGAAAGGGACAGTGTATGACTCAAACAATGAGCCGCTTGTCGGTGCTACTGTTAGTGTAAAAGGGAATTCGTCCAACGGTACTATTACCAATATTGACGGACAGTTTAGCCTAAATGTACAGGATTTAAAATCGACTTTAGTAGTTTCCTTTGTCGGGTATCAGACTCAAGAGGTTGCTTTACATGGTCGTTCAGAAATTACTATTAGACTTCAAGAAGATGCACAAGCATTGGATGAAGTTGTAGTGGTGGGGTATGGAACTCAAAAAAAGAAATTCTTAATAGGTTCCGTTTCTCAAGTAGGCTCTAAAGAGTTGATGATGGCTCCTCAAGCTAACCTTTCTAATATGATGACAGGTAAGTTACCGGGGGTAACGAGTGTTCAACGTTCCGGTCTTCCGGAAACGACCAGACATCTATCAACATCCGTGGTTTAGGTACTTTTTTAGATTCTAGTCCTCTGATATTAGTGGATGGCGTTGAACGTATGTTGAATACTGTGAATCCTAATGATGTAGAAAACATATCTATTTTGAAAGATGCAGCTACAGCATCCGTTTATGGTTTGGCAGCGGCAAATGGAGTAATCCTGGTAACGACCAAGAAAGGTACTGAAGGTAAAGTAACTCTTTCGTATGACGGTTCTGTTACTTTCCAGAAAAAATACAGCCATGCCTGAAATGCTAAATGGTCCTGACTATATTTATTGGTATAATAAGGCAAGTGAACTTGATGGTAACGGGCCATATTATGGAGCTGATATTCAGACGAAAGTGGCTAACAACTATGATCCGGAAGGTAAATATGGAAATACAAACTGGACAAAAGAAGTTTTTAAGGATTATGGCTTCACACATCAACATAATATTTCAGCTTCCGGTGGTAACAAGAATATCCGTTTCTTCACCAGTATAGGCATGTTGGATCAATCCGGTATCATCGAAAATGTGAATTATGATCGTTACAATGTCCGTTCTAACGTAGAAGGTAATATTACCAAAGATTTAACGTTCGAACTTAATATTTCTGGCTTTTATGAAGAAAAGAACTGGCCCGGAATTAGCACAAGCGCACAGGCTGAACAAAATCCCATTCAGCAGGCTGTTTATTCAGCCCCTATTATTCCTATTTATTATCAAGGAGAATATACAGCTTGGATTGGTCCTGGTAGTTCCACCACACAGAGTCCACTCGCTACTTTAAGGAATAGCGGATTTCAGAAAAACAAAGACATGAGTTTGATGGTACAATGAAAATTAGTTATGCCTTTCCTTGGGTAAAAGGGTTGAAAGCTTCTCTCGGTTTAGTTTATGATACTAGTTATTCGGAAGATAACGGTTTCTTGGTAGGATACAATGTTAATGCTTATAGTGCAGATTCTAAATCATATAATTTAATGCGTGCCTCTTCTACAAGCGAGAAAGGTAATTACACTAAATCTGCATCTTCTTTCAGAAGATTTATGGTCCGCCCGAGTGTGGAGTATGCTAATACCTTTGGCAAGCATGCAGTTTCAGCCCTATTCTTATATGAACAGACACAACTGAAAGGCTCTACAATGACAGGAAAGATGGGCGGCTATAATTTTAATGATCCGGTTGATCTTTCATTAGGTACTGAATTTATATCCAATCCTACAGGTAGTCATAGCGATAAAGCTACTATTGGTTATGTAGGGCGTTTCAATTATATTTTCGATAAAAGATATCTTGCAGAATTTGCTTTTCGTGTAGATGGATCCTATAAATTCGCAAAAGATAAAAGATGGGGATTCTTCCCTTCTGTATCTTTAGGATGGGTAATCTCTGAAGAAAACTTCATAAAAAACAATTTCTCTTCTATCAACCTGTTAAAGTTGCGTGCTTCTGTCGGTGAATTGGGTAGTGATAATACAGATGCTTTTTTTGCATAGAAGCATTTTTAAGGTAGAGAAGAATGCGTATATATTCGGAGGAGTTCCTTATGCAGGATTAGGTGCATCCAACTCTATTACTTCCAGCTTAACCTGGTCTACTACCCGCAGTTACAATATTGGTGCTGACCTGACAATGTGGAATGGATTATTGGGAGTAGAATTCGATTTATTTTATAAGCTGACAAAAGATATACAAGAAAGCCGGAGTGGCGGTTTCCCTCCTTCATTAGGAGGAAATTATGCTCAAAAAGGAAATACGGGTAAGATCGACAATCGCGGTTTTGAATTGGTATTGAAGCACCAAAACCACGTTAATGATTTTTATTATAGTATAACCGGTAGTGTAGCGTGGGCTAGAAATAAAGTTCTGTCGCGGATTGAAAGTGAAAGTACTCCTTGGTACCGGACAAACATAGGTGAACCTTTAGGACAAATTTATGGCTATAAAGCTATAGGCTTATATCAAACACAAGAGCAATTGGATAACCGTCCTTTTGTTGGTAATGGAGTTCAACGTTTAGGAGATATCATGTATGAGGATATCAATGGAGATGGTAAAATTACGCAGGATGGGGATAAAGTTAAAATCGGCCACAGCACTTTACCAGAGTTAAACTACTCTCTGTCTATGGACTTCAACTGGAAAGGGTTCAATTTGAGTGCATTATGGCAAGGAGCTGCTATTGTTAGTTATACGTTGAATGGTACTTATAATCATGGTTCAATGGACAATACGGTCTATACACGACCATTCTACTCGGGAGGAAATGCTCCTTATTATCTGGTAGAAGATTCATGGACACGAAAATACGAGTGCCCGTTATCCCAGATTAAGTGCCATTCATAATGGAAATAATGCATATACCTCTTCCTGGTGGTTGGTAAATGGTAATTTCTTGCGTTTGAAGAATTTACAGTTTGGTTATACAATTCCTAAAAAAAATACTTGCGAAAGCCAATATTGGACTATCTAACGTTCGTGTATATGTAGCAGGCACCAATCTGTTTACTTTCACAGAATTCAAATATTGCGACCCTGAAATGGCTATTATAAATAATGGTTATTATCCCCAACAAAAGAATTATAGTGTTGGATTAAATATCACATTCTAATTAAATCAATAATTATGAAAATAAAAAGATTATATCTATTAGGGATAGGGCTGATGTTTACGTCACAGTTTCTAACCTCATGCCATGATTTGTTGGAGAAAGATCCCACAGACTCATATTCAGAAACAGTAGCCTGGAGCTCGGAATCTTCTTTAGATATGTATGTGACTTACTTATATAAGCCTCTCAATGGCTTATCCAACTTTTCTTCTTTATCCTTAACCGATGGATATACAGATTTAGTTAAGTATGGAAATGGAGTTCCACAAACATGGAGTGCTCATAACAAGATTCTGTTGCAGCAAAACACAATAACATCAGATAATAATCCGATGTCATCGTGGGGACTTTATACTGACATATTTAGAGAAAATGTATTTTTGCGTGATGCCGGTATCTATGGAAGTAAGTTTAATGAAGATTTTCTCAATACTCGTATTGCTGAAATTCGTTTTATTCGCGCTGTGAATTATGCACGTATGATTAGAATTTTCGGAGGAGTTATTCTTCGTGACGAAACAAATGGAGTTGATTCAGAAGGGGAAAAAGCAAAAGCAAGAGCAACTGAAGCCGAATCATGGGATTTTGTTCTGAAGGACCTGGAATTCGCAGCCAAACACCTTCCGAAAGAATGGGACAGCAAATGGGATGGGCGTTTGACTAAAGGAGCAGCGTATGCCTATATGTGTCGTACAGCACTCTTTGCAAAACGTTGGGATATTGCTATTACCGCTGCTGATGAGATTAAAAAGCTCAATAAGTATGACTTAATGGATGAATATAAAGATGTATTTAAAGTGGCAGGTAATAAAGAAATTATTTTCTCCATAGCATACAAAATTCGGATATGCCCCATTATTTCGATCGCTATTTTGCTCCTGACGGTAAACAAGGAATAAGAAGAGCTGTCCCGACAAGTGAACTGGTTGATTCTTATGATATGGCTGACGGAACTCCTTTCTCGTGGAGCGGCTCCATGGCCAAAGATCCTTATGTAGGTCGTGAACCTCGTTTCTATGCATCCATTATATATAATGGGGCTACTTGGAAAAAGAAAAGACTATTTATACCTATGTAGACGCTGAAAACGGTTTTGCTGCTTACAGAGATAATATGAATCCGGGAGAAAAACAAACTGTTACCGGATATTTCATCAGAAAATATCTACAAGAAAACAATACCGAATTTGATGATAAGGGAAGCGATCAGTTTTGGATTGAAATGCGTTATGCGGAGGTTTTGTTAAATCTGGCTGAAGCTCTGGCAGAACAGGATTATGCTAAAAATCAGGATGATGCCTTGGAAGCTCTCAATGAAGTAAGAAGACGTGTTGACCTACCGGAACGTACAACACAGGAAGCACCGGATAAAGACTCATTTATGAAACTATTACGTAAGGAGCGTATTTGTGAATTGGCCTTTGAAGGATTCCGTTATTGGGATTTACGCAGATGGCGTTTGGCTGGCGAAGTTATTGATGGAAAACAGGCACATGGAACAAAAATAACCAAAAAAGATGATAATTCTTATACTTATGAACAAGTGTCATGTGACGACAATATAAACCGCTTCTTTCCAGAACGCTATTACTTGCTACCTATTCCTGTAGATGAATTACAGAATAATCCGTTATGTGAGAATAATGCTCCTTGGTAATATTAAAAGATTATTATAGTTATGAAAAATTTTAAAGTAATTACATACATCATATTAATGATAGCATTTAGCTTTTCCTTTTCTTCTTGTGAAAAGCATGATGATATCCATTATCATTCTGATTGTGATATCATATCCATTATGGTTCGTGCTAATTCTCCGGAAGATGGTACTACTTATGATGGGGTCATATCAGAGAATGGAAATATAACTTTCGAACTTCCGGCAAAAGTGAAATTGAGCGAATTATATATAACAGCCAATTTGCCTGTAGCAGCATTTGCTTATCCTTCATTGACTGGTGCTAAAGATTTATCTACTCCATTTAAACTAACTATTGTAGCAGGTGATGGAACGCAAAAGGAGTATACTTTGATTGCTAAACACCCAAATAATTAAAAAGTAGATGTTATGAAAATAAAATATCATAATTGGCTTCAAGTTGCTGTCATGGCAACAATGGTTGCATTTTCCGCATGCTCGGATAATCCAACATTATACTCTGACACTGATATAACCGGATTCAAAGTTAGATTGGGCGAGGGTAATTATAAACAGGGTACCGTTAAGGATGGTAACATTATTGAATTTAAGATTACTCCGGACTTAGATTTGAGCAAACTCAATGGAGTTACTTGTTCTTTCTTTATCTCTCCATATGCAACAGTTACACCTACCCCCGATGTACCTCAAGATTTTTCAAAAGATGTACATTACACAGTGAAGGCGCAAGATGGCACAACCACTGACTGGACCGTAAAATGGACTTATGGCGGAAAAGTAAATGATGGAGAAGGTTTTGAATATTTTTTCAAAAAATGGGAAATTAGTGTACCCACTCCATCTAATAAAAACAAAGATGGTTTCGGTGCAGTGTTTGGTAATTATATAATAGACACCCAATTTAATTTCTATGATAAATATACAGGGCAGAAAGTAGATAAGACTTTGAATGTGACAGGAATAGACGCTTCTTTGTGCCAGTTAGTCAATGATGACGCCGGTAATTTGATCGGTGTAGTAAAAAATGTAGGATTATACAGATGGACTACTGTTGAGGGAGCTCCACAAAAGGTTGCTAATGTAACTCCCGGAGCAAATAAAGTTTCTGCAATCGGTGATATTGACAAAGTGGGATATGTTTATGATTCTAAACCTGATGGTGTAGGTACACATGCAGTTTACAAATTTGAGAATGGTACATATACAGGCACTTCAACCTTGGTTACCGGTCGTCCCAGTAATGATAGTAACTGGCGACAGATTGTGGCTGTACTCGGCATGTCGGATAACCCACCATTTTACGTAATAGACGCAGTGAATGCCGGAGGTGTAATGGGACCGGAAATCGGTTATAAAGCAAATACGGCAGGGGCATTTAGCAGCATCACAGGTCCATATATAGACATGTGGAATAAGAAAGGATACGCTGGCTGGGGAAATCATGTACTTATTTCCGGTAGAGGTATTCCATTTAATGGCAGATGGTACGGAGCAACCATAACTTGTGGTTGGGGCTGGGTTGGACTGCACCTGCTAGACCCGTCTAGTAATCATTCATTACCTATCACAGAAACAATTGAGCCATGGACTACCAACTCTTGTATCTGGACTACTTGTTCACCAAGTGATGACGGAGAATCATTATATCTCTATTACGGTTATGGTGTAGGTATTCGTTGTTATGAACTTACAAAATACGAGAAATAGGCATACTCCTAATTATATAGAATTGAAATATGTTGAATAAAAGCATTATATCGTTTTTTTCTATTGTTATTTGCTACCTGTTCCTTTGCCGGGAACAGGGGCAAAGAACAACCTAAATACCTTTGGTTTGATGCAGAAGCTAATTTTGAACGCTTTGCCTCTAAAGATTCTATTTCTTACTATTTGGAAAAAGCTAAATCAGTAGGATTCAATCAAGTGGTAGTAGACGTCAAACCTATATACGGGGAAGTACTGTATAAAAGTAAAATTCTACCTCCACTTACAACAGTGAATGGTAAAGTAATTCATCGTGACTGGGATTACCTGCAGTATTTTATCAATGAAGCTCGTCGGTTAGGATTAAAAGTCACTGTTTCCACTGCAATGTTTCCGTCCGGACATCCCGCTACCCGCGAAGGTCTGGTCTATGATGAGTCACGTTGGGATGGGAAAACATGCTTGGAATATACACCTGACGGAAAGATGCTTGACATCAGAGAGGATAAGAAAAAGTAGGAGCTTTTTAAATCCGGTTCGTAAAGATGTCCGCAAATTTGCTTTAAGTATTGTTCGTGAAATAGTGAGAAACTATGATGTTGATGCTTATGCATTAGATTATTGTCGATATCCGGGAGATGATAGTGACTTCTCTGCTGACAGTCGTAAAGCTTTTGAACATTACATAGGAAAAAAGTCCGGAACTTTCCAGACGATATTTTCACTTGGAATGCCGATGGAACGAAAAATCCTGGAATTTATTATAAAGAATGGTGGGCATTCCGGGCTAATGTTATCACTAGTTTTGTGAAAGAGGTACGTAAAGAAATTCATTCTATCAATAATAAAGTAAAGCTAGAGTATTGGGCCGCTTCCTGGATTCATGGTATTTATGGACAAGGGCAGAATTGGGCCAGTCCAAAATCTGATTTCTCATTAAATTATCCGTGGGGATCGGAAGCCTACAATGAATCAGGATTTGCACCTTATCTGGATACCTTCTTATGTGGAACGTATTTAGAGCGTATCTATGGCATGGATGATCCGGAATCTATAGAGTATGGTATTGCCCGTGCACAGAGATTGGTTGGTAATGATTGCAAAGTATTCGGAACGATATATGCTTTAAATCATAAAACCAATATAGCCGATGCAGTAAGTCTTTGTCTTGAGAAATCGGAAGGATTGATGATATTCGACATAGTACAGGTTATTGAAATGAATCTGTGGGATGATATCCAAAAGGTATAGAACGTGCGGAAGCACAAAGATAACTAGAAATAAATATTTACGATCAAATCGATATGATAATGAAAAATATATCAAAATATTGGCTTCTTTTCATGATTGCCGCCATGTCTGCGACAAGTTGTTCAGATGATGATAATGAAAAGGTGGTAATGCCGGATCCTGATCCGACAACATTAGGCTGGGTTAAACAGACAACAGAGTTTGGCACATTACCTGAATACATAAGTGTATACAAATCTCCGTCAGAACTGGAAGGCATGAAAGCCATAGCTTTTATTGCTGTTGCGGATATGTCAAAAGCTAATTTTGCGACTATAGGAGACCTGATATATTCTAAGACTCCCAATCAAATCTGGCAAGCAGAACAACAAAAATATCCGATAATTATGAATGGTGGATATTTTGTAATGGGAGCAGGTAAGTCTGTCAGTTTGCTATGCCGTGAAGGAGAGGTCTTAGCTGTGAACTCGCAGGAGGAAATACGTTCTCAAAAGAGTTATTATCCTACACGAGGTATCTTTCAGCTGTCAAAGAATGGCTATTTCTCCACAGATTGGGCTTATACAACAACTGATGGTGTGACATATACCTATGAACAACCTTCTCCCAATAAGTCCGGTTATGAGCCTCAACCTGCACCTTCGGCTTATTTTCCGACGAGAGGCGTGAAATTAAATGCAGAAACGGCGATTGGAGGTGGACCGATCCTGTTGAAAGACGGAAGTGTGAGAAATACTTTTATTGAAGAACTTTTTGATGAAGAAAGTGGAGTTGCTCCCGAAAGTTATCATCCAAGAACCGCTATCGGAGTAACAGCCAATAATAAGGTGATATTTTTCGTTTGTGAAGGCCGCAGTGTAACGGAAGGTGTAAAAGGTATGAATATGGCTATGATGGCTAATGTCCTGAAGAGCTTAGGTTGTGTAGATGCTATGAATCTTGATGGTGGTGGTTCAACTTGTATGTTGGTCAACGGTCAACCGGTGATAAAGCCAAGTGCTGGTGCCCAACGTGCTATAACTACGGCAGTAGCTTTAAAATAACGGTCGAAAGATCTTTAGGATAACAAATTTATTTTATTTAGCTTTCTTATTATTCTCGATTTCAGACTGTATTTTTTTCTAAATATCAGCCTGAAGTCGGGAAATAAAAACAATAAAGTATGAAATACATTCCAAGCATTTTATTATTCTTTTTTTCTTCTATCATTTAGTAGTTGTTCTACAAAGACTGTAGAATCCGAGCTTCCCTGAGCCAAATCCTCCCACTCCTGTCATTCCGGAAGAACCAACTCCTGAAAAAGAAAAAATGCTCTGGTTTGATGCAGAAGCAAATTTTGAACGTTTCTCAAAAAAAGAGAATATCACATATTATCTTGATCTCGCCAAATCAACAGGTTTTAATAAAATTGTAGTCGATGTGCGTCCTGTACAAGGCGATGCCCTGTTTAAAAGTTCCTATTTAACCCCATTGACCGATCTTGCCGATACACATATCGAAAGAGATTGGGATTATCTTCAATTTTTTATTGATGAGGCTCATAAACGTGAACTTAAAGTTACGGTCTCTGCTACTATATTTACGGCAGGCCTACCTTCTTCTAAAAATGGTATGGCGTACCGTGATGATACATGGGATGGAAAAACTTGTTTGGAATATACCAAAGATCAGGGTTTGATAGATATTAAGGACGATAAAACAAAAGTCTCCGCCTTTTTTAAACCCAGTTTTACCGGAAGTACAAGACTTTTGTCTGAATTTTATAAAAGAGTTAGTTACAAATTACAATTTTGATGGTTTTGCCTTAGACTATTGCCGTTATCCGGGAGATGAAAGTGATTTTTCGGAGGCAACAAAAACGGCTTTCGAACAATACATCGGAAAGCAATTAGATCGGTTCCCGGATGATATTTTCATTTGGAATACAGATGGCACTAAACGGACAGGGACTTATTACAAGAAATGGTGGGAGTTCCGCTCTATGGTCATACGTAATTTTGTAGAACGGGTGCGCACAGAAATTAAAAACATTAAACCGGATATTCAATTAGAATATTGGGCTGCCTCATGGATTCATGCTATTTATGGGCAAGGACAAAATTGGGCATCCACCGAATACGATTTTTCCAAAAGAATACAGTTGGGCTTCACCTGAATATAAAAATACAGGTTTTGCCGGATTGTTAGACACCTTTCTATGTGGAACTTATTTAACCAAAATATTTGGATTGAACGATCCCGAATCCATAGAATATGGAATAGCGCGTGCACAACGCATTGTTCATGGAGCATGTAAAGTCTATGGCACTTTGTATGCTTTAAATCATAAGGACAATATAGCAGATGGTGTTTATGTCTGTCTTTCCCAATCCGAAGGATTAATGGTGTTTGACATTGTGCAAGTAATAGAATTCAATCAATGGACACCCATTAAAGAAGGAATTCAACGAGCACAGAGTCTTTAAATAGAGAATATTCAATAAAATATAATATATAAAATGAAACGAGTACTTATATTATTACACATTATTTTATGCACATGCATAGTAACTCAAGCCAAAAACTACACTGTAAGTTCACCGGATGGAAAAATCAAGGTGACGGTAACAGCCGGAAAACAATTGAGTTGGAGTATTAATTACAATGGTGAACGTATACTAAATCCCAGTCTGATGCAGATGGATATTGAAGGGCAGACTGAACAACCGGGAGTAAATCCGAAAGTAATAAAAGCTAAAACACTTAAAGTAAATTCGGAGCAAACAGCTGTCATTCCACTTAAACAAAGAATTATCAAAGATCAATATAACCAGTTAACTCTGACTTGTAAAGGTAACTACGCAATAGTCTTCAGAGTATATAACAATGGAGCCGCTTATCGTTTTGAGACTTCATTAAAGCAACCTAAAGTTATTATTAATACCGAAACTATTGAACAGAACTGGACTGAAGGGTGTAAGCTATATTGGCCAAGAGAAAAGAATCAAGAATACCTCACACACTGCGAAGCCATTTTTGATGAATTAAACATCTCCTCGCTCACTAAGGATATGAAAGGCTATCTACCCATTTACCTCTCTACTCCTAAAGGAACGAAAGTTGTTATTATGGAATCCGATCTTTTCGATTATCCCAATCTATTTTTAACGGGTGATCGTAATAACACGCTATCCGGTGAATTTCCTCCTGTAGTTTTAAAAAGTGCCTTAAAGGAAGGTGCCGACCGTGACGAAGTATTATTGGAGAAAGCCTCTTACATTGCTGAAACTGAAGGAACAAGAACTTTCCCTTGGCGTGTGTTAATGATTAACGAAGACGACAAAGCGGTTATTGAAAATAACTTAGTGTATCAATTAGCCTCTCCATCTGTTACTCAAGACACAGACTGGATAAAACCCGGAAAGATTTCTTGGGATTGGTGGAGTACATTGAACGTATACGGGGTAGATTTTAAGGCAGGTGTGAATACGGATACCTATAAATATTTCATTGATTTCGCTTCAAAATACGGAATTGAATATATTTTATTAGATGAAGGTTGGTCAGCCGGAACCTGGAATATTAAGGAGCCAATACCCGGATTGGATATACCGGAACTGGTACGATATGGAAAGGAAAGAAATGTAGGTCTTGTATTATGGACTTTATGGAACCCACTTGATAAAGAATTGGACGAAATTCTGGATGTTTATGAAAAATGGGGAATCAAAGGTATAAAAGTAGATTTTATGCAACGTTCGGATCAATATATGGTTAATTTCTACGAACGGGTAGGAAAAGCCGCAATGGAGCGTAAATTACTCGTTGATTTCCATGGATCTTTCAAACCTTCCGGTTTACAGAAGAAATATCCCAATGTGATGACTTTTGAAGGTGTACTTGGATTAGAGCACGATAAGGATTCAAGAGATATTAATCCGGTACATGACTTGATTCTTCCGTTTACAAGAATGGTAGCCGGTCCGATGGATTATACTCCCGGTGCAGTAAACAATGCAACAGCGGAAGACTTTTACATCAATTTCGTACATCCGATCAGTCTAAGTACACGCGCCCATCAGGCAGCTTTATATGTAGTGTATGAAAGCCCGTTACAAATGTTAGCAGATTCTCCCTCAAATTATTATAAAGCTCCAGAATTTGCCTCTTTTATTTCCCGTATACCTACCATTTGGGAAGATACTAAAGCTATAACAGCTAAAATCGGAGAACAATTAGTTATTGCCCGTAAGAATGGTAAGAATTGGTATTTGGCAGGTTTAACAGACTGGAATGCCCGTAATATTGAAGTGAAACTGGATTTCCTTGAAGCATCCAAATATAAAATGGAAATTTTCAAAGACGGTGTGAATGCAGACGTTTACGCCTCGGATTTTAAAACAGAAGAAGTAATGGTTTCAAAAGATGAACTAATTAACATCACCATGGCTAAAGGTGGCGGTTGGGCAGCAATTCTTACTCCAGTTGAATAAAAAGGTTTAGTAATGAAGAAAATACTATTTATATTATATACCTGTTGCATTTTATCGTTTCCTGTAAGTGCGCAGCAAATTCCGTCATTTAAAGCAAATGACAGAATTGTTTTTCTTGGAAATAGTATAACGGAAGGAGGGCATTATCATTCTTATATATGGCTGTATTACATGACGCACTTCCCCAATTTACCTCTTCGTATGTATAATGGAGGAATTGGTGGTGATTGTGTGAGCCACATGGTTTATCGTTTCGATTCAGATATTAAAATCAAAAAGCCGACCTATTTGATCTGTTCTTTCGGGATGAATGATTCCGGATTCGACGGATATAATAAGCCCGGATATGATAAGTATGCGAATAAGCAGGTAGAGTATGCTCACACAGAGTTTGAAAAACTGCAACGGCAGATTCTTGCTGACAAAAAAATAAAAAGCGTAGTACTTCTAGGTTCTCCTCCCTATGATGAGAATGTGAAATTGAAAGGAGTAGAAGCACTACACGGAAAGAATGAGACGATCAAACGAATTATTGAAATGCAGGCAGAAGTTGCCCAAAAGAGAGGATGGGGATTTGTCAATTTCAATACTGTGATGTGCGGGTTGAATAAGCAGATTCAGCTATCTGATTCTACAGCTACTTTCTGTGGCGGTGACCGGATTCATCCTGATAAAGACGGTCATATGGTAATGGCATACTTATTCCTGAAAGCACAGGGACTTGCAGGACAGGAAATCGCTTCTTTCCAAATCAATGCCACTAACAGGAAAGCAATGGAAGAGCGAAACTGCCGAATATCTCATATAAAGAATGAAAATGACACAATATCTTTCAGATATTTATCCCGTTCATTGCCTTTCCCTATCGACACGATTCCTCGCTGGGGAACGAAAGGTACAGCTCGGGATGCTATCAGACAAATTCCCTTTATGCAGGAAATGAATCAGGAAATAATGAAAGTAACTGATTTGCATGGCATTTTCCGGGTTACTATTGATGGAATAGAAATTGGCTGTTGGAGTGGCGACGAATTGAGTAAAGGAGTTAATCTGGCAGAAATAACATGTACGCCCCAATACCAACAGAGTCTGTCTATCATGTATCTGAATGAAGAAAGGTGCGCCATAGAAAAACGTTTACGTCAGTATATGGCTATGCAGTATGTCTTTTTTTAAACATAGAGGATTACTTTTTGCAGATAATAAAGCTGCTCTTGATGCTGCCAAAGCGGAACGGGAAAGTCATTATCTGGTGAAGTATTTATATACCAATTATACTCAAGCCATGTTTCCGCAGATACGTGAAGCCTGGCAGGCTGAAATAGCCCAGTTGATAACTCAAATATATAAAATAAACAAGCCTCTTACGCGTTTGATTAAAATAGAAAGGATTAAAGAATGAAATTAAGACTATTATTACTTTTATGTCTGTTCCAATGGAGTATTTCCTGCGTTAGTGTACAGGCTGCAACTACTCCCGTAGTCTATTACGGGAAAGTACTGTCGGAGGTAAGGGAGTGGCTAATGTACCTGTGACAGATGGTACGCAGATTGTCCTTACAGATAAAAAAGGACGATACTCTATGACAAGTACCTCTGATGCAGAATACATCTATATTACCCTTCCTGATGGCTATGACGTTCCGATGAAAGGTAAAGTCCCTGTATTCTTTCAAAAAGTGCCTGCTCAACCTTCAAAGAAAGTACATTTTGATTTTGAGCTGACACAATCATCTACGAATAACCAAAAGCACGTTTTGGTTGTATGGGCTGACCCACAAGTGTATTTTGACGAAGAAATGCCACAAGTACGGGAGGCCTCAAAAGATGTGAAAGAGCTGTTGGCAACTAGTTATCAGGGAATCCCTGCGTATGGAATAGTGTGTGGAGATATTATTGGTGACATCAATAAAAAGCCCAGCTATTTTGCGCCCATGATAGATGCAATAGCCGAAACGGAAATTCCCTTCTTCTATGTAATTGGAAATCATGACTTAGATTTAAATGTACGTTCCAATGAACATGCACGTACTACTTATAAATCTTATTATGGTCCCACTTACTATTCATTCAATAGAGGAAATGTGCATTATGTTGTTCTCGATGATATTTTCTTTATTGCAAAAAGCTATTTGTATGTTGGTTATCTTACCGAACAACAACTCCAGTGGTTGGAACAGGATTTGAAACAAGTCACCCGGGATCCACAGTAGTAGTTGCTACACATATCCCTACCTATTCAAGAGAAGCACGCCGAAAGGAATGGGGAAAGGAGTCTACTATGAAAGTAATGAATAACCGCTCTCATTTGTATGAGTTGCTAAAACCTTATAATGCTCATATCATGTCAGGACATGAACACTATAATGAAAATTATGTGTTGGCAGACAATCTTTACGAACACGTGCACGCCCCCTTGTCAACACTGTTTTGGCAAGCTCCCTGGGCTTGTGATGGAACTCCGGGTGGATATGCCGTCTACGAATTTGACGGAGGTAAAGTTAACTGGTATTACAAATGCGTAGGAAGAGATAAGGACTATCAATTTGAACTTTATCCGGTAGGTGCCAGTCGAAAAAAAAGGAAGCAGTGGTGGCAAATGTCTGGAATTACGACCCAACCTGGAAAGTGAAATGGTATGAAAACGGTATTGACAGAGGAGAAATGACTCGTTTTTCCGGATACGACCCTGCTATTTATGAATACTGTGATAAAAACAGTTCTACATTTAAACATAAGTATTTGGGAGCAGACATTACTGAACACTTGTTTTATGCGGTTCCTGAAATGAAGGATTCCGAAATACGTGTAGAAGTTACAGATCATTGCGGTAATGTATATACCCGTAAAATGCAGCAACCTAAATAAGCAAAAATATAAAAAAGGAAAGAAGATGAATCGATTAACTGTATTAAGGAGAATATTTTATATTCTGGGAATCACCAGCCTCCTTTCAGCTTGTAGCCAAACTGATAATCTGGTACTAAAGTCCCCGGATGGTAAGATACAACTAACAGTCACAGAGAATGATAATACAATATCATACGCAGTAAATAAAGAGAATGAAACCATGATACTCCCTTCTAAATTAGGGTTTATCCTGGAACATGGAGATAGCTTGAACCATTTTGTAATTAAAGGCACCGAACGTTCCTCCTTGGACGAAACTTGGGAACAACCTTGGGGAGAGAGCCGATATGTACGGAACCACTATAATGAATTGAAAGTACTACTTCAAGAGGTAGCAGGAAAACGTAAACTTAATGTAATATTCCGTCTCTTTAATGATGGTATCGGATATCGTTATGAGTTTCCGCAACAGGAATCCATGGATTCATTAGTTATTATGAGCGAAGCAACAGAGTTTAAAATGCCGCGTATACATAAAGCTTGGTGGATTCCCGCATCCGATCCATATTATGAATGTATAGCAACATTCTCTCCCATAAATGAACTGGATACTGTACGCACTCCTCTAACAATGGAAACTGCGGAAGGAAAGTATCTTGCCATTCACGAAGCTAACCTGACAGATTATCCCAAAATGAATCTGACAGTCAAGGATTCTACCACACTCTGCGCTTCATTAGTTCCTTGGTCTGGAGTAGCAGCGTATATCAAAGCTCCATTTGTTACCCCTTGGAGAACAGTTGTTATTGCTGATAAACCGGGTGATCTGGTTACATCTTATTTGATGTTGAATCTCAACGAACCCTCCAAAATTAAAGATACTTCCTGGATAAAGCCAGGGAAATACATCGGTATATGGTGGGAAATGCATTTGGGTAAAGGAACATGGTATTATGGTCCTAAACACAGTGCTACCACTGCTAATACAAAGAAATATATAGACTTTGCATCAGAGAATGGTATCTCCGGTGTGTTAGTAGAAGGATGGAATGTCGGCTGGGAAGGAAACTGGATGAAACACGGGGATTCTTTAGACTTCACCAAACCTTATCCGGATTTTGATATTAAGGCAATCACTGATTATGCCCGTGAGAAAGGCGTAGAATTGATTGGACATCATGAAACAGCAGCTGCTACCCGCAACTACGAGAACCAACTGGACAAAGCCTTCGCTTTCTATCAACAATATGGAGTGCATGTCGTGAAAACGGGATATGTGAATCGTCTGATGGACTTTAAAGAAGCTCACGACGGTCAGTATGGTGTACGTCACTATCGGAAAGTGATAGAAACTGCTGCCAAATATCAAATAGCTATTGACAACCACGAGCCTGTTATGCCTACCGGTATTGAGCGCACATGGCTAACCTTATGACCCAGGAAGGTGTGCGCGGACAGGAACACAATGCATGGTCTCCCGATGGAGGAAATCCGCCGGAACATACAACTGTTATTCCTTTTACCAGAGGATTAGCCGGGCCCATGGACTTCACATTCGGAACTTTCAACTTTACTAACGAAGCATATCCGGGGACTCGTGTCAATACTACACTTTGCAAGCAATTAGCACTATTTGTCGTGATCTACAGCCCCTTACAAATGGCCTCGGATTTACCAGAAAACTACAAAGGCATCAAAGCGTTCGATTTCATTAAGGATGTACCTACCGACTGGGATAAAACTTATGTAGTAGATGCCAAAATTGGTGATTATTCCGTCTTTGCGCGGAAAGACCGTAACACCAGCGATTGGTATGTAGGCTGCATCACAGACGAAAATGCAAGAGAGCTAGATATTCTTTTGAACTTTTTGGATGCGGACTCAAAGTATACTGCTCAAATATATGTTGACGGTGACGATGCGGAATGGAAAACGAATCCGACTTCTTTCAAGTATGAAGAGAAAATAGTAACAGCTTCCGACATGCTTCATGTCAAACTGGCAACAAGCGGTGGATGTGCTATTCGTTTTATCAAACAATAATATGATTATGAAGAAAATACTAAGTATACTCCTTTTTTCTAGTTGTTGTCTGCCAAATACGTGCGGAAGATACTAATATCACTACCATGCATAAAATGACACAACGGTTGTTTCCTCAACAGGCTTCATCTTTTGATTTTCGTCTGTTGAATGATACTTCTGCAGATACTTTTTACCATCAAAAGTGAAGGGAATAAAATTATTATTTCCGGAAATAACGCCAACTCTATGGCTGTAGGTTTGAATCATTATTTGAAAAACTACTGTCTGACCACTATTTCATGGTATAAGGATGATCCGATAGAATTACCTAAAACTCTCCCTTCCATATCAACAGAAGTCACTGTTAAGGCAAATGTCCCAACCCGTTTCTTTCTAAACTATTGTACGTTCGGGTATTCAATGACTTGGTGGAAATGGAGTGATTGGGAACATTTTATCGACTGGATGGCTTTAAATGGAATCAATATGCCTCTAGCTATTACCGGTCAGGAAGCTATCTGGTATAAAGTTTGGAGTAAACTGGGATTGACAGATGAAGAAATACGGGGATATTTTACAGGTCCTGCACATCTTCCATGGCATCGAATGTGTAACTTGGATGGTTGGCAAAGTCCTTTACCTAAAGAGTGGTTGTCAAGTCAGGCAGCGTTGCAGGAACAGATTGTTGCCCGTGAACGTGAGTTTAATATGCGACCTGTATTGCCGGCTTTTGCCGGGCATGTACCGGCAGCATTGAAACGGGTTTATCCCAATATAAAAACAACCAGAGTAAGCGAATGGGGAGGATTTGCCGATCAATATCGTTGCACTTTCCTTAATCCTATGGATTCTTTGTATGCGATCATACAAAAAGAATATCTTACCGAACAGACTCGTTTATATGGCACAAACCATATCTATGGCATCGATCCGTTCAATGAAATAGATCCTCCTTCATGGGATGCCGATTCTTTGGGAATGATGGCTAAGCACATCTACGAGTCTGTGGCTGCTGTAGATCCGGAAGCAGTATGGCTACAAATGACATGGTTGTTTTATGCTGACATCAAGCATTGGACCACTCCACGTATCAAATCCTATCTTCGTTCTGTGCCTCAAGACAGATTGATTCTATTAGACTATTTCTGTGAATATACAGAAATCTGGAAACAGACAGACAGTTATTTCGGTCAACCTTATCTTTGGTGTTATCTGGGCAATTTTGGTGGCAATTCCTTTCTGTCAGGTCCGGTAAATTTGGTGAGCGAACGATTGGCAGATGCTTTAAAGAATGGCGGCAGTAATCTTAAAGGAGTAGGTTCCACTCTCGAAGGCATAGACCTGAATCAGTTTATGTATGAATTTGTTCTTGACAAAGCATGGAATGGAGGTCAAACAGATAAAGAATGGTTCTTTAAACTGGCAGACAGACGAATTGGCAAGATATCTCCCGAAGCGAGAAAAGCATGGGAAATACTAGCAAATAAAGTGTACGTTCAACCGGCACAAGTGGGACAAGGCACACTCACCAATGCGCGCCCTTGTTTGAAAGGAAATGGACACTGGACTACCAAACCTACGATTGAATATCAACCCAAAGATTTAGTTGAAGCATGGAGATTACTGTTATCAGTAAAAGACTGTCAACGAGATAGCTATGAGTTTGATTTGGTCAATATTGGACGACAAGTTTTAGGGAATTATTTTAATGTAGTCCGTGATGAGTTCACCCTTGCATATGAAGCGGGAGATATACCGATGATGAAAAACCGAGGGAATAAGATGAGAGAGATTCTTGCTGACCTTGATAAACTCGTTAGCTGTCATCCAACTTTCTCATTGCATAAATGGATCACTGATGCTCGTGATATGGGACATGATGCCGCTTCTAAAAACTATTATGAAATGAATGCCCGTTCTCTGATTACCATTTGGGGAGATAGCTATCACCTGACCGACTATGCTAATCGATCATGGGCAGGTCTAACCAATCAATATTATTCTGTTCGGTGGGATCATTTTATAAATGAAGTAATCGAGGCTGCTGAAAAGAAGAAGAATTTTGATGAAGAAGAATTCTTTAATCAATCACGGATGTATGAAAACGAATGGGTAAATCCGAGTAACAGAATCAGCTACAACGAAGGCGGTGACGGAATAAAACTTGCCCGCCAAATCTATAAAAAATACGCAAAAGAAATCATTCGATAAAATTATAAAGTATACTTCAATATGAGAACGAATAAACTACACTTGTTTTTATTTCTTTTAATGTATTTCTGCCTGAACCTTTCAGTTCAGGCGGAAGCCTCTATCAACATTATCAAAGGCAAAGTTACCTGCGAAGGTAAAGGAATCGGGGGAGTAATGGTTACCGACGGTCATATATGTGTGCAGACCGACACTTCTGGGAAATATAGTATCCCCACTTTGGGAGACAGTCGTTTTGTATATATTTGTACTCCTTCAGGCTATCTGACAGACCGGAAAGGAACTATCCCTTCTTTCTATCTACCTATTGATTATTCTAAAAAGCAAAACTATAATTTTAATCTGAAGAAGAATCCCAAAGATGATGTTTCCCATGTTTTTGTAGCTCAATCTGATATACAAGTTACTTCCAGAGACGAACTGGCTATTTATCAACATGTAGTCGACGATTGCAAACAACTTCTCTCTTCTTATGCAACAACAGAAGTTTTTGGAATTGATTGTGGAGACATTGTAGGCGATCATCAAGAATTATATCCCGATTATTTGAAAAGAGCCGATCAACTGGATATACCTATCTATCGTGTAGTTGGCAATCATGATATGAATTATGACGGTCGCACGCATGAAACTTCCTACAAGACTTTTGAAGATACTTTTGGTCCTTCTTACTATTCTTTTAATAAGGAAATGCCCATTATATTGTAGTAGACAATAATTTCTTTATCGGACGTGATTATTTCTATATGGGTTATCTGGATGAGAAAACATTTGCATGGCTTGATAAGGATTTATCATACGTACCGAAAGGGGCACTCGTATTCTTCATTATGCATATCCCTTCCCGCCAAACAGAAAAACAAGAAGCTTTTTTGTATAACTATGATATGATTGGTAATCAGATGGTCAACGCAGGTGCACTGCATCAGATGTTGAAACCCTACAAAGCACATCTTATCACAGGACATACTCATTACAATCTTAATGTCGTATTCGATGAGAATCTGATGGAACATAATACGGCTGCAGTTTGTGGTACGTGGTGGAAAGCGGATATTTGTCTGGATGGTACTCCACGTGGTTATGGCATATATGAAGTAAATGATAACGATGTAAAATGGTATTACAAAAGTTCCGGATATCCCAAAGAACATCAATTTCGTTCTTATCCTGTAGGAGCTTCTAAGGAACATCCGTCAGATATTATTGCTAATGTATGGAACTGGGATAAACTGTGGAAAGTGGAATGGCTGGAAGACGGTCAGTTGATGGGAAACATGACACGATATACTGGTTTAGATCCATACGCATCAGTAGTATGTTCGGACCGGAAAAGATGGTATATACATGGATTACCCCAAGACCTACCCAACATATGTTTCGGGCAACTCCTAAAAATAAAGATGCTCATATAACGGTTAAAGTAACCGACCGTTTTGGCAAAGAATATATTCAAACAAGCAATCCATAGATATATGAATAAACGTGCTTATGCTTTAGATGCCCTACGAGGTTATGCCATCATCACGATGGTGCTTTCGGCAACTGTTGCATGGAATTCTCTACCCGGATGGATGTATCACGCACAAACTCCTCCTCCGGACAGAGCTTTCGATGCCAGTTTATCGGGAATCACCTGGGTGGATCTTGTTTTTCCATTCTTCCTGTTTGCAATGGGTGCTGCTTTCCCTTTCTCGATCAAAAAAAGATTTGAGAAAGGGGATACTAAGTTACGATTAGTATATGAAGCTATCAAGCGAGGTGTGCAATTGACTTTCTTTGCTATTTTTATTCAACATTTTTATCCGTATGTTTTAAGTAATCCACAAGACGTGCGTGCCTGGTTATTATCCATTCTTTGTTTTATTATACTATTTCCTATGTTCATTCGCATCCCTCTGAAAATGCCAGATTGGATGCGTACAGTTATCAAGGTAACGGCCTATGTAATAGCCATTGTCTTGTTACTGACAACTCAATATGCAAATGAAAGAACTTTTGATGTATCATTCAACAACATAATCATATTACTGCTGGCAAATATGGCTGTTTTGGTTCGGTCATATATATTTTCACAATGCAAAACCTCCGGGCACGAATAGGTGTATTACTAATATTGATGGCTTTGTTATTAAGTGGACAGGTTGACAATTCCTGGACACAAGCTATATACACCTACACACCTCTACCTTGGGCTTTTCATTTTGAGTATTTACAATATCTCCTTATCGTGATTCCGGGAAGCATCGCCGGAGAGTATTTGATGGAGTGGCTGAAGCAGCACAATGATTCGTCTGTTGAATCTACAAATAAATGGAAAGCTATCGTAATGATTCTTTTGACATTAGCTATAATTATTGTAAATTTGGCAGGACTTTATACACATTGTACAGTCTTGAACCTGATAATAAATATTCCGTTGCTGATAAGTGGAGTCTTTTTATTGAGAAAGGGCACAGGATTTATAAAGCTTTGGAGAGAACTTTTTACAGCCGGAGCTTTCTTAGTTGTTTTGGGATTATGCTTTGAACCTTTTCAGGGAGGTATAAAAAAAGATCCCGCCACTTTGAGTTATTTATTTCTCACTTCAGGTCTGGCATTTATGGCTTTATTGCTTTTAAATGTGATATGTGATTATTTTCGTTGTGTAAAGAGTACCCGTTTTCTTGTAATGCCCGGACAAAATCCCATGATGGCCTATGTAGTAGGAGATCTGTTGATTATGCCCGTAATCAATTTATTAGGAATTGCATCATTGCTTGTTTATTTCAATGAGAATGCATGGATGGGATTTTTACGAGGGGTAGTATTAACGGCATTATCAGTATTGGTAACTATGTTCTTTACCCGAATAAAATGCTTTTGGAGAACTTAAAACAATAATATTCAAAATATGAAAAGAAGAATTTGTGTTTTTATAATGCTTTTTTTGATGTGTCATATATATGCCCAACTAGTATATCATGATGCATCAAAGTTCCCTCTATTAGGAAAAGCCACCGAAGCCACCGGAGCACGATATGAAAGACTTCCGGATTCATTGAAGAATATCTCCCGTGCTCCGTTATGGAATTTAAGTCGTAATTCTGCCGGAATGGCGATACGTTTTCGCAGTAATTCTACCACGATAGCTGCAAAATGGGAAGCTCTTATCAATTTTCATATGAATCACATGACTGACACAGGTGCAAAAGGCTTAGACCTTTATTGTCTTCAGAAGAATGGGGAGTGGCGTTTTGTAAACAGTGGTCGTCCAAATGGAAAAACAAATCAAGCAACAATCATTGCTAACATGCAACCGGAAGAGAGAGAATATATGCTTTATCTTCCTCTCTATGACGGTTTGGTTTCCCTATCTATAGGGATTGATTCGTTAGCTACTATCGATCAGCCTTTAATTGATTATCCGATTCGCCAGAAGCCGATTGTATTTTATGGAACCAGTATTCTTCAAGGAGGTTGTGCTTCACGTCCCGGAATGGCACATACAAACATTATATCAAGAAGACTGAACCGTGAATGTATCAATCTGGGATTCAGTGGAAATGCACTTTTAGATTTAGAAGTTGCCAAAGTGATAGCCGAGGTAGATGCCAGTGTTTTTGTTTTGGACTTTGTGCCTAATGCTTCTGTAGAACAGATGAAAGAACGCATGGAGACATTCTATCGTATCATTCGTAGTAAACATCCGGATACGCCAGTTATTTTTATAGAAGATCCTATTTTCACTCATACACTTTATGATGAGAGAATAGCTAAAGAAGTGCAAAGAAAGAATGACACATTAAAGGAGATATTCAATCGGCTAAAAAAGGAAAATGAGAAAAATATCATTTTAATCTCTTCAAAGAATATGCTGGGAGAAGATGGAGAAGCCACAATTGATGGTATTCATTTCACAGATTTAGGCATGATGAGATATGCAGATTTAGTTTGTCCAATCATTAAGAAAGCAATCAAATAAAATAGTGACGCTATCGGCTCGGTATAGCGTCACTATATGAAGCTTATAGCAACGCTATCCTATTGACATAGCGTCACTATTTTTAATACTCCTAATAGATGGCTTTTTTATATGTTATATCGGTAAAACAAATCTCCAAATATCAAAATGGTAAAATATCATTTTGGTATTTGAATGATGCTATAATTGAATTTATTCAGCTTGCGAACCGGATATAGAAAAGAATCGCATAGATTAGCCATTAGTATTATTCAGAAATTAAAGAAATCCTTCCTTTATAGAGCACAATCATTTCTATTTAATATCATGCATTACATAGTGAATATATTTATCAATCTTTTCGTGCTTTTTGTTTAATAAAACAAATTCATCAAAGCACTTCTAATAAATCAATAAATCATGTTTTTACGAGCAGAATATGCTTCCTTTTAAATGTACGTGACGTTTCTTATAAACCAACCGTATGTTTCTTTAAAACGAACCGTACGTATCATTACAATCAACCGTGTATTTTTCACAAACAATACGGTAATTTATATGCAAATGCCGGTTCTTTTATTCGTAATTATGCATATAAATACCGTATTTTATTGTTTACTCGCTCTACTTTCTTTCATTCATAAAAAGTGGAAAATAGGAGAATCAAAGAAAAACGACAGTATGTCAACTAATTTAATATAAAATAATCACATTGATATTTATGTTCTCCAAAACCATTTGATTTTTGTGAAGAACATAGTTACTAAAACAGCTAAAGAAGTAAGGATTACTCCTTGAAGAAATCCCAACCAGGCATTTTGTTGAAAATAAGATAATAATGAAGCAATTCCAAGTATATTAGCCAAGGGCATAATCAACAAATCGCCGACCACATAAGCTATCATCGGATTCTGACCGGACATCACCAAAAACGAGTACTTTTAACACATCGGAAATAATCACAAACGATACTTAGAAATAAAAGCGCCAGAAAAGCTAACCCGGAAGTTACAAAGAAATAACTAAAAGTAGTTGGATCTTTTTTAATGCCATCCTGAAAAGGCTCAAAACACAAACCCAGAAGAAGTAAATATGCCCCCTGCGTTAAACAACTTTTTTCCACAATAGAGCTATTCCATCCACTTTACGTAGAAATATACACTTGCCAGCTAATAACAATAAAACAGTAACCACAAGATTAACAACCAAATTACGAGTGTATAGGCCGTAAAGATTGCTAATGATGATAACAACGGATAATATCATCAACATAATACTCATTTTACGATAAGGAGATGTAGCATAATCATCCGTCTCTTTTTGATATGCTTTCATCCACTCCGCTAAATACTCCCCGGCTATACTGCCGGGAATAACGATAAATAAGTATTTCAAATAATCAAACCGATACATCCACGGCAGAGGAGTATAATTAAATACACTCTGTGTCCACGAACCGTCAACCGTACTCCCTACTATCATAGCCATCAGCAATATCAGAATTCCTAAACGCATCCAACGATTATGCATTGTGAAAATGTAAAGGATAGAACCGAAAATAGCCATATTAGCCAACAGCAAAATGATAATGTTGCTGGAGAATAAACTGAATGTTTTCCCATCTGCATAAGAAGTGGTAGCTAACATAATGGCAGCAACAATGTAAGCTCCCACTTTTATTGAAATATGTGCCCAATCCGGCATTTTTAAAGGAATACGCATGAACATGGGAAATAGAACAGCAAAACAGAGTATAGCCAATAACCATGCCCTCATATCTTGCGGAGAACTTAGCATATACGGATAAAAATGCTGGATGAAAATAGCAAAGAAGGTCAACTGAATCCCCGTTTGACAGCTTCATAAACAAGTTTTAATTTTGAATCACCTTTTTCAGCACGCTTCCTTATGGAAAAAAGGAAACGCGGCTCCCTATAGCGAACAGGAAAAAGGAAACACAAGATCTACCCAAGTAATACCGGGCAACAGAGGATTAAACACATGATCTGGCGGAGGTGTTTGAGCATGGACTCATCCAACCGGGAAGAACATGCGTTACGATGGTAGCCGAAAGCACCATCGTAATAATTGCATATCCCCGTAAAGCATCTAAGGCTAAAGCTCTGTTGTTCATAAAGATCCCCCCTCGCGCATTCCCTTTTCTACTTCTTTCCAAAGATTCTTTTTGGATGATGTGTACTATATCGAATACCATTAGTCCATCCGATCGACGAAGGTTCATCTCTATTGTTTCGGATAATTTCCCCGGATTATCATAGAACTGATCCACCAAGATGCCGCCCATAAACTTGTTGTCTTTAAGAATCTGACGCAAGTGCTGACAGGAACCTTCTACACAGTACCATGTACCGGCTTGAGCCTGCGAGTCTGTCTCGTTCCAGATATTGCGGTTCGTTTTCTTGTATTCCTCTATCGTTATGTCTGTATAGTAATTTCCGGTTGCATACAAATCGATTAGTTCTGCGTATCCGTAATTTTTATATTCGGGAGTGGCCCAACTAAAGTCTTGAGCCGGATCATACTTTTTGCTAGCGAAATTAACTCCCACTTCGTAATAAGACGGATACCAAGCTCCGGTATATGTGCCAAAAGAAACTTTGGATTGGCAGCCTTCACTTCCTTACGTGCCAATGCCATAAAATCAGTAATATTTTTCGTTCTCCATTCAATCCATTTATGGAAATACTTTCCCGGTTGTGTGATAAACTTTCCGTCCGTATTCTTCTTCCAAACAAAAATATCTTCGGGGAACTTAGACATTTTCTTACCTATATATGCTTCAAACTTTTCACGTGAAAGCGGCGAGAAGTCAGCTGTTATACCATCATAGCGTACGCGATCGAGCATCAGACCATCCAAATCAGGATATTTGGTCACTACTTCTTTCAATACATTTAGAATATGCGTACGATACTCCTCGTTCAAGGGATTAATCATAGCACCATATTTCTGTTTTTCTTCCGTAATCGGAATAATGCCTTTCTCGGGAGTATATACCATGGACGCCCAGTCCGAATGTCCGCTATACACCATTCCACGATCGAAATAATTGTGTCCGGCACAAAATACATTTAATGAAGCATGAACCTCAATCCCCAATTCATGCCCTTTTTTAATGAAGTATTGCAATAATCAAAATTCCCGGCCTTTTGCGCCTTTCCACTCTTTTCATTTGTGGGGCAAACTGACTTTGATAAAGTACTTCTCCCGTAATGGGCCGTATATCCACTATTGCATGAGTGAAAACCTACTGATTTGATTTTCTCCAAATAATAGTCAATCGAGTCTTTATGGCTGAAACGTTCGAAGTTAGCTTCGGCATCGAACCACATTAACGCAGGTTTCTTTTTGATTACAATCCGGAAAGGAGAAGCAGGAATAGCCGCATTATTGCATAATTCTCCCAACATATAATTCCGGAAACAATAACGTACCTCTATGGGGTCATTGATCGAATCATTCCAGACCTTTACGGTAGAAGAACCACTGATAATTTCCGCTTTGGCCGGTCGGAATATACCATCCGTCCCCACTATTTCAAATCCTTTCACGTTTTGATTTTCCGGGATCAATCCTTCTTCACCATGTTCAAAGTCTATTTCTACTACATTCCCTTTTACTCGGTGGGATTTGTATATAGGACCGGAATATTGAATACCTTTACGATGATACGTTTTTGCCAATGCCCAATAAGCCAGTCGTTCACCGACCTTTATCTTATAGGGCGAATGAATAAAGTTTTCACTCCCGGCATCACCTGTGGTCACCATTCCAACATTTGGAACAGCTGACATCAACTCCAACTGACACTGGCGGAACCAAGCCCAATCCAGTTTATCATTGCCTTCCGATTTCCATGGTGCAATCTGTACGTAATAAAATGGCATTTGGGGATTGTTGAAGAATGTTCTCCATTGAGAAACCATTGCAGGAAATAATCTCTTATATAATCCGGGATCGGGTGTGTTTGCTTCACCTTGATACCAAATCACTCCTTTAACAGGAAATCCTTTCCATGGATTCACCATTGCATTCCACAATAATGTAGGAGTCCCTGCCGTCCACCCGAACTCTCTCTGTATTACATCAGGCAATGCTATTTCCGGAAAGCCCGATAAAGTCTCTTTATTCATCCAAGCCTCTATTTTTTGACATGCTCCAGGAACAATGTATCAGACCGACAGGAACATCCAAAGATTGCTGTAACTGATTGCCAAAGAAATAGGCAGTTGCACTGAAATCAGCAACATCTTCCGGAGAGGCTTCTTTCCATTCTCCGTCCACCCCAGCTTCCTGTGGAATGGTACTCCAGGCATTTTTACAGTATAGAGACGCAGTGGACGTTTGGGATTAGCAGATACAATGTATGGCTGGGAACCAAACACAGGCTGTCCACGGAATCCTTTCACAGGCATTTCCATATTCGACTGTCCGGAACAGAACCAGACTTCTCCTATTAAAATATTCTGCAATGTGAGGTCCTCTCCATCCGAGAACGTAATACTATACGGACCTCCAGCTACCGGTGTTTGGAGAGAAAGTTTCCATTCACCTTTTGCATCAACGTTCGTTTGGATTTTTTATTATTCCATGAAGCGGTAGCCTGTACACGTTTTCCCGAAGTTGCTGTTCCGGAAAAAGTAACTTCCGATTGTTGCTGTAACACCATATTATCCCCCAAATGGAAGTAAGGGTTACTTTCGCTTCTGTCTTCAGGAGAAACGACAAGCATATCAATAATATAAAATATTTGGCTTTCAACATATGATCCTTATTTGTTTTCTATAACTTTAGTATACACGTTGCCGAAGCGATCTGTCACTTTCACTTCCATTTTAGCATTCTTATTGCGGGGAGTAGCATGAAAAAGATGTTCGGTAAGAACCGGGGAAATCCATTCATATTTCACTTTTTCTTTGTCAGAACAGATTGCTTTTGCTGCAGGATCATATCCTTTGTAGCGTTGCATTTCTCCCATTCGTTTTCCGTTTTCATACCATTCCACTTTCCACTGTTCATCCCAGTTCCATACATTAGCAATTATATCGGAAGGGTGCTCGTCAGATGAACCGGCTGGATATACATGTAATTGATGCTCTTTCGGGTAACCTGCACTTTTATAGATCCATTTCACTTGATTCCCGTCTACTTCATACACTCCGTACCCCCTCGGAGTACCATCCACATTGATGTCCGCACGCCACCAGGTACCGCATACAGCAGCTGTGTTATGTTCCATTAATGAGTCATTAAAACATACGTTTACATTAAAATGTGTATGTCCGGAAATGATGTGGGCATTATAACCTTCCAATAATTTATATAGTGCAGCTGTATTGACCGTTTCATCTTGATCTAGCGTGTTATATCTTAGCTTCTTCTGAAGACTGGAAGGAATATGCATCACTACAAAGACAAGTTTGTCTTTGGGCACATAAGAGAGGTCTTTCTCCAGCCATTGGAAAGTACGTTCATCAATGTAACCTATATATTGATAATCACGGTTGACATAAAAGCAATTGTCAAGCACGATATAATGAGCATTACCTTTATTTAATGAATAGTAGATAGGACCGAAATAACTTTCGAAAGTGCGATAAGAATATTCAAAAGTACGCCCTCCATACGTCATGTCGTGATTACCAATTGCCCGATAGATGGGAATCTCTAATGATGATACCGTATCTATATAGGAAGGATATAAAGAAGGAGTATCTCCTACGATATCCCCACAATCTATGCCGAATACTTCTTTTTGCCCATATACGGACGAATCTATTCTTTCATATCTTGCAGATATTTAGCATAAGCCTTTACGTCATCTTCGGAAGTAACCTGCGCATCTGCCTGCACCAAAAACAAATGATTGATCTCATTTTGCGGATTTCTTACCAATTCGAAGTCGTAAATATCTTGCTTGGCCGGATTCAGCTTCTGATAGAATAAAGGTATTGTTTGTTCTGTTTTCGGTAAATATCCGGAAGGAGTGGATAAATAAATGAAACGCACATCCCTATTAGGGGGAGAGTATATTGGCCTTGTTGGTCAGTCAAACACAGTCTATTCCGTCGGTCACTACTACCCCCCGGGACTCCTGTCCCATTACAGGTTACTTTCCCGCGAATAGGGTTAGAAGGAATCTGGGCTTGTAAATTCAAGCCCAGACCTATTAATAAAAAGAATTGTAATAAATATATTTTCATAATTAGTTGGTTAGTTCAAACCTCATTCTTCGATAGATTCCAGATATTTATCAAAGCCTGTTTTAAAAGCGTTCCAATAGTCGTATTTCTTAACGTGGCAAAGGTCGAAGGCAAAGAAGCCGTCACTATTACTGATACAAGCATCAATAGCATCCGGAATTTTTGCAGATTGTCCTCCGTCAGTCCATCCGGTACTGTTACCGATATCTGGTCCGCCTGCAAAGGTACATCTCCTTGTAACAGTTCACGTCCATTCTTACAAAAACCTTCCATGGTCCATTCGCCACTTCCATATATATTGTTCACGGAAGCATAAGCACCCAAAAAAGATATAGTCCAAATGGTCCGCATATCCATAATTCTTATAATCGGAAGTAGCCCATTTCGGATAATAAGCGGAGGTGTTGTATTTAGGCTGGCCCAGTTCACGCCTGATGTATAGTATGTTGAATACCAGGCACCAACATAAACTCCAAACTTGATATTGTTATTGACAGATTTAACTTTCTCGCGTGCCTTTACTATGAAATCATGAATAACTTTCGCTCTGAATTCCAACCACTTCTTAAAATAAACAGGCTGGTCAGAAGGTATTTCATCCGTACCGGGTGCCATAATATCTGCCGGGAAGTTTGCTACAGTTTCACCGATGTATTCTTCGAACTTCTGTTTGGAAATATCTGAAAAATCGCTTTCTAAGCCATAGTCATCATAACGACAACGATCCAATATGATGACATCCAAATCATATTTAGCCAAGTCGGCCAACAACTGTAAAACAAAGTTTTGTACATCATCATTAGCGGGATTGAAAAATTTCGCTCCATAATCGGTTTCATCGTCCAACAAATCCATCGTATTGGTTAGCCCGTCAGCTAGATTAGCTACACTAGCCCATCCTTTTTTTGATTCATCACGGAACAAGACTCCATCATGTCCTAAATTATACGGACATAAATAGCCTCCTACAAATGTATTGATAGAAGCATTCACTTTTAATCCTTGTATACGAGCCTCCTCAATAAATGCCTGTAAATAATCCCAAGTTTCCGTCCTTTCATAATAACTATATCCGGAATTACCCCATACATCCATACGTTTCACCTGATCTACAACATTAGTATTGAATAATACATCTCCTGTAGTGGGACGTACATCGACAATAATATCAGTGAATCCTGCCGCTTTTATCTTTTCCATATCTTTGGCTATGTTTTCCTTACTATTGGCATAGTCAGGAAAATTAGCAGCCGCATCAATCCAAATATATCGTGGCTTAGCTTCTGCAACATCCGGCTCGTCCGGCTTTTCTGTCGAATTATCGTTCCACGGCCATCCGGGAATTCCATCAGAATCATCACTACAGGAGGTTATTGTAACTGCTCCCAAGAAAGTCAGTATTAGTATTTTTAGAAATTTTCTCATATCATACTTGTTTTATTAGGTATATACTGCCTGATATATCCGCAGTACATTTTTATTTAAGAGTGACTACTGATGCTACGGATCTTTCGTCTCCGCTGGAGTCACTTGTCTTGATCGTCTCTTGCCCATTGACTAACATGCAACTGGAACCACCGCCATCCAAATTGATAGCATCCGTACATCCCAGTGTTTTCATGATATTAGCTACATTTTCGGTGGTCATACCGGCAACTCCCGTTGTCATTCCATCTCCTTCACACACAAAAAGAATCATTTTCTTATCATTGGTGATACCAATAGCCGAACGAGGTCTGTTCACCGTGGCGCCAATATCTGATAAAATTTCTTCTTCGTATGTATTCTTTATGTTTCCATCCAACAGAAGTACGGGGCCACCGCCTATTTCCTGTTTTAGCATTTAAGACAGTTCCTGTAGACGGAAAATTTTCATTAGGAGTTGTTTCTGATTTTACCGGTGAGGGCTCCGAATACCAATAAGTAACATTGGATAGTGTTGTGTAAGTCCACATTGATTTGAATGAGCCATCGTTCATTTCACAGAATGCAGCTAATACAGGATACCAGAATGGACCGTTAGTCCAATCTTCTGCTGTTACATCATTGTTCTTACACACCATTTCACCGTTACGCCATATTAGGCTTAATGACCCCTCATAGAAGAAACCTCCATTGATTACAATTGTGGAGTTGTTCTCTTCATAAAATTCTTTTTGGCTTTTTCAATCCAGTCTTTTCTCCTAATACACCAAATGCTGCCTTACTCATATCACCTACCGCAATATAAGCTATCGCTTTTTTGCCTTCCAGTGTTTCTGGTGATTTATATACGTTGATATGTTCAGGCAAGGTTCCATAAGTGCTTTTCACATTGGCCCAGCCTAAATTTACAATATCAGGATTGGCTTCAACAGGTTCAGTTGGAGTCTCCGGCTCCGCCCATGGCCAATCCGGGATATCAGTGTTATCATCACCACATGCTATGAAAAAAAGGCAGTAATGATAATAACCATAACATTTTTTTCTTTGTTGACATATAGCTACTCCTTTAAATGATTTACAGATTTCTTTATCCCATATATGATGAATGGGTATTTTCTCATCATATATGAGATAAAGAGATCAATTAATTATTTGTCGATACAATCAAACTCATATCCTCCGATAACCTTACAGTTGTTATCCACGTAGTAAGCACGGAGCTTATATCCATCTGTTGTCGGAGCAAGCAATACATCACCTGTTGCAGCTACACCATCGGATGAATTGTATGAGGAAAGTGAAGGATTGAATGACAGAGCATCTGAAGTAGATATTGTACCAGTGAATGATCCGTCTGACGTTACATCATACATATATAAGCATGGAGTTCCACCCCATTGCGGGAAATGAGCTGTACATACCAATACAAGATATTGTGCATTATTAAAGCTTCTTGTATCCAGACAGTTGTTATTCATTGCCCAAGAATTACCATTGTCGGAGTCTTCCAGAGATTTACTTGCATTATTATTTGTTCCATTCACCCAATAAAGAATGTTAGAATCATAGTATGACAAAAAATAATCACTTTGAGCAGTAGTTCCTTTAGTCACAACTTTAGTGTTTGATGCGGGAGCTCCCCAATTACCTACACCATTCACTGTTACTACTTGAGGACTTCCCAATACACCGTCTGTTATAATCCAACGAACAAACTTATTGGAACCTGAACTGGCTGTTCCGTCACAAGTAGCAATAATAGAGGCATTAGTATTAATATCTCCTTGAACAGACACTTTCGTACCCATATCTAACCCTGTATTATTAGTATAAGTAGTCAATAAAGTTGGAGCAGTCGTAACAGAAGAAGTCTTATAGATTGAGAAAGACTTGCCATTAGTAGCCTTCGTTGCTAATAATATATTTCCCCTACTATCACTTGTCATACATCCTAAAGATGCAACACTCACACTACCCAAAGTTACATTACCAATCTTATTTCCCGTAGATGCATTGTAATATGCAGGAGTTGTGGTACCATCACCCAAGCAAACTACCAGATTATTTCCGGAAACAGCTAAAGAAGGTGCATTTGCTCCAGTCCAAGGTAAGCCGATAACTCCCATATCCAATTTAAATAATTCTGTCTCACTACCTTTTCTATATCCGTAAGGAATCTTATCCGGTACTGCTTTTTGAATAGTATAAGTTTGCTTTGTCACTCCATCGTGAGCAATCACTGTAAGCTCAACAGGTGAATTAAAATTAAGAGGCTCTGTTTTAGGATCCGGTGACATGGTCGCATGAGCCGACAGTGAATAATCTGCCAAGCAAGAAGATAAATCTTCCGCAGAGATTAAAGATACAGTTTTGTGGTCTTCATCAATAATACCTGTAATGTCTTCAGACGGTATTGAGAAACTTAATAACTGACACTTAGTAGACTTAACTCTTTCGCCTGTGATGCAGATTTGTTTCTTATATCCTTGAGCGTCTGTATAAGTGAAATAATTCTCTTTAGTCAGATCGAGAATTGAAAGAACCGGTTCAATAGTACAGTTTGGTGCCAACTTTGCCTGAATCCTCATCGCTTTCATATATTCTGAAGTTTCATTATCACTATTTTCCGGATAATACCATGGCATAGGAATTACATACTTATCTACAGAAGCATCTGCAATAGTATATACCACAGCCTCTTTATCCACGTATGGCCCAGAAGTAAAGAGTGCAGTCAAGCTCGTGATTCCCTGTCTGTCCGCAGTAGGAAGCACATATTCCGGATCCTGGCAAGAACTCGTGAGAGCCAAAATCCCTAATAATAGATATAATATATTCTTTTTTTTCATAATGTTTTCATTTTAGATTTATTGCCATTCTGCATATTGAGTTACCGCACCGTTATTGTCCAACTCTGCCTGTGGCATTGGGAAACGATACATCTTAGTCGGGAAATTACGATCTTTATCATCACATTCTGTATAAATGTAAGTGAAAGACCCATTTGCATTTTTCTCTATTTTCATTCCATGAAGACGAATACCGGTAAATGCTGTCGCAGATAATTTCCAACGACGCATGTCCCAATAATAATGTCCTTCATAAGCAAGTTCTACTTTGCGTTCCTGACGGATGGCTTTCATTAAATCATCCCCACTTTTGTCTGTGTAAGACAATCCCACTCTGTTACGAATATCTTTTTATGTCTTTATTTGCCTTATCCGTATAGCCATTCAGATGATAACATGCTTCTGCATGATTCAGTAATACCTCTGCGTAACGAATTTCTGTCCATGGCTGTGTACTGGCTTGTATGGAAGTAAAATTATGAGCTTCATCTACCAGTTTACGTAAATAATACCCGGTAGTAGAACGTCCTTCCGGTTTGGCATCTGTTTTCCATGCAGCCCAACCATCAGTACCGTTTACGAAAGATTCTATCGGTCTGCCTTTCCATGTTGCTCCATTATAAAGAATGGTAGCTTTAAAGCGTGGTTCTAGTTTATCATAAGGAGGAGTCGTTGTAGTACCTTCAGCAGTATGCCATGCACTCCAATCGGGGAAGCCACTACCATCTGCATATTCATACGATTCAACCATCTCTTGTGTCGGAGTACCGAATCCACCAGTCATGGAATTGCCGTCGAGCGCTTTATCACCTCCAGGAACCATATATCCATCAAAGTCATGAGTCACAGTGGAACTCTTATCATAACAATATTGTAAAATGGCTTCTTTGCTTCCTGCTTTAAAAGCATTTGAATAGTCTTCTTTTGCTTCTAGCTCATAACCCATTCCCATCACCTTTTCAGCTGCGATGCGAGCGTCATCCCATCTTTCTGCATACAACATAGCTCTCGATAACATTGCATAAGCAGCTCCGCTAGTTAGACGTCCGTTAGGAGTTTTATCAACAGGCAAATGTTCACCGGCATATTTTAAGTCGTTATATACAAAGTTCCATCCGTCGGCTTCCGAACTAACCGGCATATCCTTTTTTATATTATCCAAATCTTCATCGTATATAATCACTTCTTTATAACGTTTCAATAAATCAGTATAGAGATACCCTCTGAAGAAACGCATTTCAGCTTCCAAGCGTTCTTCATCAGTCTGACCAAATGAAGCATATTTCTTTAATTTATTGATACCTTCATTGACACGACGCACATATTCGTACATTGTCGTCCAGTTGCCCAGGTAAGTACTAACATAATTCACTGTGAGAACAGAACCTCCATAAGCTATTTCACTAGGAATCTGACATTTGGACATATAATTATAGGAACCATATTTAAGCTGGTCTGTCAAAGCCTCTGTCATTCCTGCCAAACATTGTCCATCCCTGATAGGCTCCTAAATAATCTATATAGCGATAGAAATCGTTGACTGCCTGTTCTGCATAGTCGAGTTTACTCCATACAAGTTTATCTGATGCTCTGTCTGTTGGAGTCATGTCCAGATAATCACTACATGAGCCAAGCCCTAAAGAGGCTCCCAACAATATGATACTTAATACTTTTGTTTTCATAATAGAACTTTTTAAAGGTTTAGAAAGTCAAAGTGATACCGCCCATAATGGTGCGTTGTTGAGGATAGTATCCGTTATTTACTCCCGGAGATTCAGGATCGATTCCATCAGGAAGACCGCAGAGCGTAAATAAATTAGAACCTTCTACATAAATTCTAAGATTCTGAATGCCGACAGGACTCATCCATCTCTTGGGGAATGTGTAACCCAATTGTACGGATTTGAGACGAAGGTATCTACCGTTACGCAACCAGAAAGTGGAAGCTAATCCATTATCTCCTCCATGTCCTTGATTACCTAGCGTAAGACGTGGGAATGTTCCATTCGGATTTTCTACTGTATATGCATTCTGAACTAAATATAATGGTGAGTTGGCACCTTCTTTAAATGCCTGTGTCCATACAGTGTTGTCGTCATAACCATTATAATAAGTACCCGTCAATGATACGTCGAACAGTGCACCTCCAGTAAATTGTGCACTTAAATCGAATCCATTCAGGCACAATTCAGGTTCAAACCGTAAGTTAATTCGGGACGATTGCCACGTCCAACACGTGTTCTGTCATCTTCGTCTATTTTACCATCACCATTTAAATCTCTGTATTTGATATCACCGACATTAGGACGAGTGCCATACCAGGCTGAATTGTCTATTTCTTCTTCCGAACGGAATAAGCCATCTGCAACCCACACAACAGAAGCATCAACACTACGTCCTGTGCGTTTTCTCCACTCTACTGTGTTCGGACTATCTGGATAACGGAGATAACGGTTTCTTGCAAATGTCAGATTGAAGCTTGCGCCATAGGAGAATGGCTTACCTGCCAAGTTTAATTTATTACGATGGCTCACCGTTACTTCAACGCCTTTGCTATCGACCTTATTATAGTTGGCATAAGTATAATAATATCCTCCCATAGATGGGGGTAATCGCCTCCCATTGCTGTCAAAATATCATAGGTATAATTATAGAATGCGTCAAACTCCATTCCCAACAGACCATTCCACATCGTAAAGTCAAATCCTGCATTGTAGGTTAAGGTGTTCTCCCAAGTTAGAGTAGGATTGGCAATTACAGAGGCGCGTAATGCTTGCATTACTTTTCCATTCAGAATTGTTTGGTATGCATTTTTGTTACCATCCATCAAATTGTAAGTACTAAGGAAAGCATACGGACTCACTGCATCGTTTCCTAATAAACCGACAGATGCACGTATCTTCATATCATCCAGAAATGTCAGACTAGACATAAAATCTTCTTTAGATATTCTCCACGCTACTGACGCTGACGGGAAGAATGCCCAACGTTTCCCACTAACATTGCCGGCAAATTTGTAAGAACCATCATATCGACCTGTAAACTCTGCCAAATACTTATTGTCATAGTCATATTTCAAACGAAAAACATAACCAATACTACGGTTTGCATCACTGTATCCCGAGATTGGAGAGTCTGCCGGTTGTCCAAAGCTCAATTCTGGTAGTTCAGAGAAACTCATGTTCTTATTATAGCCGGAGAAACTGTTTTCTTTTATAATCCCGGATTTCTGCTAATACCATTCCTTCTACATTATGTTTTCGGGAAGGAGCTTGCATAGTTTATGCTTCCTTGGCCTACCATTTGATGAGAACTATACTGTCCTTCACCTAAATTTATTCCATTTGCTGTGCCGCGAGGATCGTCTGCTTTTAGACCAAGTCCAATCTGCTGTCGAAGTCGGCATTTTATGTATATATGTGGAGTAAAGGTGTATTCAAATTTTATTATGAGAAGTTGTATAGTCATAAGCTCCGGTTACTTTCACGCTCAAGCCTTTAACCTAAGGTACATTATATTGTAAAGAGATGTTAGTTTGCAAATCAAAGCTATTGGTATGCTTGTATCCGGATTCATAAATAGCAGCCAACGGACTGTTGGGCAGACTTGTGTTATTCTGTGTAGTAGCAGTATAAAGTCCGTCATATGTTTCCGGCAAATATGGATGCATCATTATAGTCTGATGAGCTACTGACAACCAACCTTGTTCACCCAATTCGGAATTAGAATCCGTACCGCCTGAAGCATATCCCGGAGTTTCACGTTTACCGACATTTCCTGCAATACCTAAACTTAACTGGAAGTTCTTAGCCAGTTGAGTCTCAAGATTAGTTCTTAAATTGTATCTCTTGTAAGAGAAATTGTCAATGTTACCTTTTTGACCTAAATAACCCACAGAAGCAAAGTAACGCATCTTATCACTACCTCCCTGTATTGTTACATTGTGTTTCTGATTAATACCGGTTCCGAATACTTTATCAATATAGTTAACATTATCCCATCCGTCAGTAGGATCACCATTCAACATAGCTTCCACATTCGCCTTTGTAAAAACAGGATTATATTGACTAATGTTTGAAATGCTTCCATTAGCCATTTTATCCATCATGTCAGCCATATTATAATAATATGCAAATTGAGGTCCATTCATAAACTGCGGAAAGTTTGCATTCATAGATGCTCCTATTGAACCATTATAAGTGATTTTGGATTTTCCTTCCTGACCTTTTTTTGTAGTTATAATAATAACACCACCGGCTCCTTTTAATCCATAAACAGCTGCAGAAGCTCCATCTTTCAAAACAGATACACTTTCGATATCATTAGGTCAATATCATTAATAGAACGAGGCATTCCGTCTACTATATAAGTAACATTATAAATAGAGCCACGAACTCGTAATGTAGCCTGATCGTCTCCGGGTTCACCAGATACTTGAACAGATGAAATACCTGGCAAACGTCCACCTAAAAGACTCGACACATTGGTTGCCGGTGCTTTCAGCAGTTCGTCGCCTTTCACCGCAGATACGGCCCCGGTTAAAGATTGCTTCTTGGCAGTACCATATCCTACCACAATCACTTCATCCAAAGCTGCCACATCATCTTTCATAACCACATTAATGGTCGTCTGACCTGCTACCTTTATTTCCTGATCTGACATTCCAACATATGAGAATGATATAAAATGTCTTTGCGGTGGCCTGAATGCTATATTTTCCATTTACATCTGTAATAGTGCCATTAGTAGTTCCTTTTACGACAACACTTACTCCTGGTAGCGGTTCTCCTATACCATCAGTAACAGTTCCTTTCACTAAACTCTGTGCATGACTACTGATAGCACATGCAAATAGCGCGCAGATTGAAAACATAAATATTTTCAATATACGAGAGTTCTTCTTGATTTTTGAGTTAAACTCTGTCATAGAATTAATTTTTAGATTATTAATATAGATTGGTTAACATATCCGTTATTGTTTATAGCTGTTCCAATACTTTCCAGCATTGATATACCCCTCTTGGTACATGGAAACATCCTTTCCATTTTCCTCCTTTCAATGGTAGTAGCACTTCACCTCTCCGGTTTAAGTATCCATACCATTCGGGATGCTCTTTATCTTTAAAATGGGTCCATGTATAATCGTGTACTTTTTTCAAACCATTCCAGACATTGGTTATCTCCGGTCAATTGATAACTCTTCAGAAGAGATATGAGTGTTTCAATATGCACCCACCAGAGTTTCTGGTCCCATTCCAGTTGTTGGGGAGGACAACCGTTACGATCCATAAAATAGTAGATACCTCCATATTCTTTATCCCAACCATATTCAAGCATTGTAAGAGTGATATTCTTAGCCTTTTCGATTAATTCCGGACGGTTTAGGCGTTTCCCTAAATCCATTATAAACCACATGGCTTCAATCGCATGGCCAGGGGTAATCTGCCGTCCTTCAAAGCAATCTATCAGATTACCATTCACATCTACATTCTCAACAATGATACCACCAAGTTCGGGACGATAGAAGACAGACATAACTTCATGAATACAAGTATCCATCGCTTGTTCCAAATAGTCCTTGCCTAAAATATGCTCAATTTCCATAGCAAGATTGCATAGTATCATCGGCAGGGCAAAATTTTTTCAGATTACGGGTATCTGGATGAAGCTTGTTCCATTTACCTTTCGGGTTATCTACTTTGGAAAGGATAATGTCGAAGGTTTTCTTGGCTATGTCAGCATATTCCTGATTACCGGTTGCAAGGCTTAATTGCCCGAAAGCCATGGCAGCGAATGTATACGAAAAGATATTGTATGGTTCTACCAATGGTCTACCCGAACGGTCAAGTGAAAAATACCAGTTATAGTCTCCATCATGTCCATATCTTTTTAAAAAATCACCACCTTGAACGGCACAATCAAGCCATTCCTTACGTTTTTCTACCTTGTTGTAAAGCATGGAAAACATCCACACCTCGCGACCTTGCAGCCAGATAAATTTATCTGTATCGAAAACTTTTCCTTCACGATCCAGACAGGTGAAGTAGCCACCATATTCATGGTCTTGTGAGTTTTCAAGCCAGAAAGGAAGAACATTATCCAAGAGTTCATCCTTGTATTGATTTGCCAGTTTCTTAAAATCCATACATCTTTTATTATTAAGTTATTAAGGTCTTTTTGTTTTACTATTCCGAACGGGTCCAATATCTTTCAATCTCTTCCAGCGACTTCCCGGTAGTCTCCGGCACGAGTTTCCAGACAATCAGCATATACGGCACGCACATGAGGGCGAACAGGAAGAATGTTCCGGCGGGGGTAAGGTTCTGGAGCATCCAGGGGGTCAACTGTCCGATCAGGTACGTTCCGATCCACAGAGCGAATCCTGCTATCGACATGGCCAGCCCGCGAACTTTGGTGGGATACATCTCCGAGAGAAGCACGAACACTACAGCGCAGATAGACACGGCACAACAGAATACATAGAACAGGAAGAAAATGAGAAGGAAGAGGCTGGATACTCCCAGGGAATCTCCGAAGAGGAAGTACAGGCCGATGAGAATCAGAGAAACAACCATTCCCGAAACTCCGTAATAAACCAGCTTCTTGCGGCCTACCTTATCAATGATGACAAGAGCCAGAATGGTGGTCAAAGTATTGACTAGTCCTACCAGAACTTGGTAAAAAAGAGAATCTCCTCCTGAAAGTCCTGCATTTTCAAAGATAGAAGGGCCATAATAGAGCACTGCATTCACTCCCATAAATTGCCCTAAAATCGCAATACACACACCGATAATAACAGCTTTGAAGATTCCAGGCTTCATTAATAACGACCATTCCGATCTCGTTTCAGAGGTCAGCACAGATTTCGTTTCATTTAATTGACTTTTCGCTTCTGTAATTGAATTATATATTTTCTCTAATATATTTACAGCTTTCAATTCCTTTCCACGTACGATTAACCAGCGGGGACTTTCCGGAATAAAAAATATGATTATGAAGAATAAGATTGCCGGCAATGTTTCCATACCCAACATACCTCTCCATACTTCAGTTATAAATACTTTATTCAACCAATCCACACTCAATTGCGTACCACTCTCCGCCCATGCCAATAATTGATAGTTAACTAAATAAGCTCCCAAGAAACCGACTGTTACAGCCAACTGATACAATGACACTAGGCGTCCTCTATACTGTGCCACAGCTACTTCTGATATATAAAGAGGAGAAACAATGGAAACAACCCCTATCCCTACTCCACCTATTATCCGATAGATCACCAATTGAGTAAAATCGGCAGATAGTGCACACCCCAAAGCTGATGTAGAGAACAATACGGCTGAAATAACCATCGTAAGTTTTCTTCCTAACTTATCGCTTAAGATTCCAGCAAAAAGAACACCTACGATAGAGCCTACTAAAGCACATCCTACATACCATCCCTGTTGTAGTGCATCTAATTGAAAAAGTTGAGTCACTTGGGCAATTGTTCCCGATATAACTGCGGTATCATATCCGAACAAAAAGCCTCCCAATGCTGCCACAACAGAAAGGAATATAAGATAACCAAAATTGATTGTAGACTTCATAACATTTATTTTATTTCAAAATATTCTTTATATCTGTCATATAAATGACCAGCTTGCAGATAGGCTGATTGCGGACTCATAAAATGAGAAAATTCAAAAGTAATAGCCTTATCATATCCGGCACGTTTGGCTGCTTCCAACTTCATCCGAAGTTTATCAAACTTAATGGGTAGAAAACGAATTGGCATATCACGGTCAAAAGATTCGGCATTTGTCCAACATTGCATACCATACTTGTCTGCTAATTTTTTATTGACAGAAAAGAACGCATCCAATTCGTCATAATCAATATGCCCATCTTGAAATGCACATGCATCTACCACATCATGAATTCCATCAAAAATTTCATCCCATTCTTTTTCGTGTTGTTGTACAGAAACGGCATCTTCTTTAGTCATTTTTGTCGTTCCCATGATTGCTTTTTTGCCATCAATCCAAGGCGATATAAAAGTCGGTAATCCATTAGATATATCCTTACATTGTTTTCCTAATGCATGAAAAGCACCAATCGCCCTTTCGTTGCCCGGCTTATTTCACCACTGATATACCATCCTCCAAAACTTTTATACTTGGAACCATAATTTTCCCAAACTTCATCAATTACATATTTGTTATCTTCCACTTCCCAGGTCATATCCCCTGTGTCCCAGTATTTACCCGAATCGTATAGTCCAAAATAGAATTTCATTCCATACTTTTCAGCTAAACGTAAAAACATATCCACCAAGTCAACGGAAGGCATATAACAACCTTTCTTCAATAAATAAGGAGAAGGAAAAGTGACAAACTTACGATAACCAGAACGGATCATTATTACTGTATCAATTCCTATATTTTTCATGTGCTGAAAATCCAAGTCCCATTCTTTCTCACCCCAGTTCTGATGAGGAATATCATGAGATATTTCATCCAAAAAAGTTCCTGTAATTTTTAGGCCATTATTTTTAGGAACAATAAGTTTACTTTCTAAATCATCAGTTGCCATTACCGTACTAGCACTAACTTTTGAAGTACAAGATTCAAACAAAGTTGGTACAGTCAAGGCTGACGCGCCAGCCAATGTGGCTTTTTTTAGAAAGTCTCTTCGATCTAATGTTTTCATATTAGTTTAATTAAAACAGCAGTTAACACTTATATTATTATTACCTATTGAATATATTGTCCTGTAATATCTACTTTTTTATTATTGAAAGGATCTAATATCTGATCAATCAAAATTGCCATTTCACTTCTCAAAATATTTCGATTCATATCAAAATCTTTCAAATCAAATTTATCCCATATCTCTTCTACCCTACCCTCTTTCATCTCAATACCTTCTTTTTCTGCAATCTCTCCTATTAGCTCTGTAGCTTTCTGAATTGATATGGTATTATTACCTTCGAATACTTGCTTATTGACAAAAGGATAAACATCACCCAATCCTTTCAACTCATTTGCCAATAATAATGTATCCGCTCTGAACCACATTTGATTTGACCAGTCAACACTTTTACCTATACCTTTTAATATACCTGTAGAGCCGATACGTTGTAGTGACTTAAACATTGGGTGATCTAATTCAACATCTAAATAAGGCAATAAATATCCTTTTCCATCCAAAATCGCATTTTGTACTTCCCGAACAGATACTTCTCTTATATTTTTACCTTCTTTCACCGCAAGAGCTGCTAATGCTCCCGCTGCCTGCCCGATCTGCATAACCATCGGCTGCAAACGAGTGGTACCATTAATTATATTAGAAACAGATATTGATTTTTCAGCAACAATCAATCCTTCAACATCTTTCGGAATCAAAGTTCCTAAAGGTAAACCGTATGACGGTATCGGATGAAAATAAAGATTAGGCAACTCTTCATATCCATGATAACGCGTATGATGATGGTCCACAGGATAATTCCCCACGGCAATACAAGTACGATAAAGAGGTTGAGACTGCCTGAACGGTTCACAAGCATGATTTAAATCAAAACGTACTAGCCCATGGATTCTCCTAGACTCTCTATGGTAAGGAATAAATGGTAATTTGTCGGCTGTAGGATATTCATCATCAGCTAAGCCCAATGTATTAAAACCTAATTCATGTTGCAGAAAATAAACGAAACACATCGTATAATGTTTTGCATATTTCAAGGCTTCTTCACGTTCCTCACGGGTCATTTCAATCAAGTTTACATAATAATCATTGCCTTCTATCGGCCAATTAATCATGTATTTATTATTAGGAAGTTTTCCATAAGTTATCATCATGTCTTTAGACCATACACGATCCGGTTCTTTAGGCGTGATACAAACATGACTGGCACAAGCACAAGCAAATTCATCCTTATTATATCCTTCAGGACAAGGAATAGTCACATCTTTACCATAATCTTTCAAGATTGCTACGTATGTAATATCCTGCACAATATTATTCTTCTTTTCCGGAGCGATATCTTCTTTTGTATCATGACGGCTTTCCATACCGATATCATATTTCACCCCGCACATTTTTGCTATATCCCCCAATTCAGTACCATCAATCAATATTTTAGCATGTATTTTTTTAATTGTATTATCTTTCATCTGAATTTGAGCAATCCAAGCATCATTCTCTCTTTCCAGCTTTACCAAAGTAGCATTATGCCATACTTTTAAATTTTTCTCCGCGTCAACCATTTCATGGAAAATTTTATTTCCGACTGAAGGTTCAAACAACACTGCACTCACCCAACCGGTTTTTAGAGAATCAAGCCCTCCATAATAATCTGCCAAATGTTCGCGAAACTCAACAAACAAGCCTGCCGGTAAATCATAGTTTCCGTCAACAGCACTTACACCTGCAGATGTAAGCATTCCGCCCAGCCATTCTGTTTCTTCTACTATCAATGTTGCAGCCCCCATTCGAGCAGACTGAATACCAGCAGTCACTCCACTAGCGCCTCCACCAATAATTAGCACATCAACAGAATCATCTGAATGAGAGCATGCTGTAAAACACAAAGCAAATAATAAACACAGACCTAAAAAATAGTTTCTCATACTAAATTCATTTAAGGATATAGAGTTTTATTAATAATATCATGGCACAAATATAGCTATATTTATTAAATAAACAATAGATAATAAAATATTTTATTAATAAAATCATTATTTCTCGCATTATTAATTAATAGAAGAAGGAATTACCTCACAAATCATCTTATTTCATTTATTATATCCACAATCGTCCATAGCTACATTATCCTATATATAAATCCATTACATAGTATATAGGGAATATAACATTCAAGATATTCTAATTTTCAAGGTCTCAAAACCACGTATTAATAAAAAAATTAATTATCTTTGTGTGAATTACCAAATATGCATAGTTATGAACCAACAATTCTTGAAAGAAATAGAAAAAGGCTCTAAAAGTGCTCTTGTCAAAAGAGGATTATTACACATTATATATATAATGGAAGTTCTACAATTCCCGATCTTTCAAAAGAGCTGGATTTAAGTGTACCGACCGTCACCAAATTTATCGGTGAAATGTGTGATGACGGATATATTAATGATTATGGCAAATTGGAGACTAGTGGCGGACGCCATCCCAACCTCTATGGGCTTAATCCGGAATCCGGTTACTTTTTGGGTGTAGACATCAAAAGATTCGCCGTCAATATCGGACTGATAAATTTCAAAGGTGATATGGTAGAATTAAAAATGAATATACCTTATAAGTTTGAGAACTCAATCGAAGGGATGAATGAGTTATGCAAGCATATTCTTAATTTTATAAAAAAGCTCACTATTAATAAAGAAAAGATCTTAAATATTAATGTAAATGTGTCGGGACGTGTAAATCCTGAATCAGGGTATAGCTTCAGTCAATTCAATTTTGAGGAAAGGCCGTTGGCGGATGTATTATCCGAAAAATTGGGATATAAAGTAACCATTGATAATGACACGCGTGCCATGACTTATGGCGAATATATGCAAGGCTGCGTAAAAGGAGAAAAGGATATCATTTTTGTAAATGTAAGCTGGGGAGTAGGTATCGGAATTATTATTGATGGTAAGATTTATACCGGGAAATCCGGATTCTCCGGTGAATTTGGACACATGAGTGCTTATGATAATGAGATAATCTGCCATTGCGGGAAAAAAGGTTGTTTGGAGACGGAAGCTTCCGGATCGGCACTTCATCGTATCTTATTAGAGCGTATTCAAAGTGGGGAAAGTTCCATTCTATCTACACGAATCGCCACAGAGGAAAATCCGATCACTCTTGATGAGATCATTGCCGCTGTGAATAAAGAAGACCTGCTTTGCATTGAAATTGTAGAAGAAATCGGGCAGAAACTGGGCAAACAGATTGCAGGATTAATCAATATCTTCAACCCGGAACTGGTCATTATAGGCGGAACTTTATCTTTAACTGGAGATTATATCACCCAGCCCATAAAAACAGCGGTACGTAAGTATTCTCTAAATCTGGTTAATAAAGATTCAGCCATCATCACATCTAAGCTGAAAGACAAAGCCGGCATCGTTGGCGCTTGTATGCTCGCACGCAGCAGAATGTTTGAAAGCTAGTTTTATCTTCTACGCTGGGAGAAAAAGTTATCTATAAAGCGAACGATATAGACTACGGCTACTCCGGCAACCACTAAAACAATAATACGACTCAACATAGATTACATTTTTACATTTCACATCTATTACATACGCAGGATTTCCCTTTTAAAATAAGAATAGGGAATCCTGTAAAAACTAGAACGCTGATTATTAATTAATAATCAGCGTTCTAATTTGAGAGCCGCTAGCCAGACTTGAACTGGCGACCTACGCGTTACGAATGCGTTGCTCTACCAACTGAGCTATAGCGGCGTTTGTCTCTCGTTTACGGCGTGCAAAATTACAGCTTTATTTGAGAAAACAAAAAGAATCCGATTATTTTTTGAGCATAATTTTTAAATCAACTTTTGTTGACGTAATCTAGAACTTTTCTTTGCGCTCAAATTTTCCATCCTCGGTATAGTACTTCCATGTACCCTTCGGTTTATTATTTGCATACTTTCCACGAAGTTTCAATGTCCCATCTTCATAATATTCGCGGTAACGACCATGGCGTTTCCCTTCTTTTACTTCCGCTTCACTCTTCAACGCTCCCTCCGGATAAAACTCCCTCAAAACGTTTCCTTCAAACTTTTCGACATAGAAACGCTTCAATTCGCTCATCTGCTCTTTTTCAGTCTCAGCATCTTCGTTCATTTCCTTATCATCTTCATCGGTAGCAATAGCAACGTCAACCTCTTCCAGTTGATATGGGCTATAATCCATCACATACTGCAAAGAAGCCGACTGATCCATCTCCTATAATCTGCATCGTCCAGTAAGGAAATGAATACAAGATATCTTTATTCGATTGTATTTCATTCCATGTAGCGGGATTCATCATAGGTTTCAATTGTGAGTAGAACTTGTGCACATCTGTATATAAGAAAATAGTAGAACTTGATTTTAAATATGACAGTGCATTTTCAAATCCCGGATTATTTTTCAATAAATTCTTCTGCTCGTAATCTTCCACAAAAGAGAGCAAAGATGCCGGCTTATTGCTGAAAACTACATAATCATCAACATAAGTATAGTATGGCTTCTCAAATTTATCAAATAGCTTTCCAAAGAACAAGCGAAAAAAGCCTTTCATTTCGACATAATTAATCTCGAAATCCTTATAATTAGCTGTCTTAATCTTAACCGGGCTGCGCCGCTTAATCTTCTTTTCTATTAATTCCATGTTCTTACGGGCATCTTTAATACTTTTAGCCCTGATAGCCAGAATTAGTTCTGGATCATGTCCTAACAAACCTGGTTCGGATTGCGTAATAGCAAATTCTCCCGACATCCAACTCAAAAAGTTTTCTTCCAAAGATATACCGAATAGCCCTTCTATCTTTTTCCGGGAACTTTGATAAGAATCATACAACTGTTTATTGTGAACCGACAGTGCATTCTCCAGTTCCTTTTACAAAGGTCACCGGACTATTGAAACCTATATTCGTATAAAGAGCTGTCCGCCCGGACAGAATCTCATGTGCTTTCATTTTATGTTTTCCCGAATTCAACAAAGCAGTGACATAAGGATCGGCAGAATCTTTTTTCAATGTATATCCTTTCACTTCCATCCGCTCCTTATTCGTATTTAAATAAAGTCCGGCAAAATTCATGGAATTGCTAAACAGATCAATGTACTCATTTCTTGTACCTAAATAAATAGACATAAATTGAGGTACACGCGCATAATTGACAAAGACTCTGACAAGTCCCCTTACCGGAAACCAACTTCTCCGTTTCAATAAAAGACTGGTCGAGTCCGATTTTGGGTTTATTACGCGAATCAATAGCCGATTCGACAAGCCCGGACGTATAAGATCCTACCAAATGATTATCCACAAAAGCAATATAGAAAATATCCCTTGTCTCGGAATCGCGCATTTCAAGGATATTAATGCTATTATGCATCCGATTGGTGACAGTAAAACCACTCATAACCAATACAGTTTCCACCTGATCTTTCAACAAATCCATCTTTGATGTCTTCTGCATATCCAAGATAAGCAAAAAATCCCACTCTGTGGCACGAGTCTTATGAAGCGAAATAAGCATATCCCGTTCACCAACAAGCGACAACAATACCTTATTGCTTTTGACTACCGAATCGAGCTTCTCTACACTCTCCGTCACTTCCTCGAAAGATTTCGCTTTCTTCAGACATTGCCACGTTTCGCTTCCACTAAACTTCTCCCAATCTTCAATCGGAGCCGATGACTGAATAATAAATGCCGCATCTTCCGGAACCAGATAGATCTGCTGAATATTACGATCAGGCGAGACAAATAAATAAACTACGGAATATACAACATATACCGCCAAAGCCAATGCAGCCACAACTAAAGTTCTCTTTACTATTTTCGAGGTACTTTTTTCTTCTCCGGGCCTGCATTTTGCTCTCCTTGCCCGCAATTTAATTCATTCATTATTGTTCTGTTATAAACTTGAGTGGACAAAGATAGTAAAAAAGATGAGATTAATTAGTTAATTCATACTCATTTAGTGAATTAGTTCAATAAACAAGATTTTATAAAAAACAGTATAAAGGAGATATCCTCCCTCCTATTTTTATAAAAAACTATTCTGAATAAAACATAAACCATTGACTCGTATCGTAAATATGTACTAACTTTACAGCATGAAAAAGAAATTCCAACTCGAAGTTCCGGGAGGAGCCGATAAAGTCTTGCTTCATACTTGTTGTGCTCCTTGTTCATCAGCCATTATTGAATGTATGATGCAACATCATATCACCCCCGTTATCTATTATTGCAATCCTAATATTTATCCGCAGGAAGAGTATATGATAAGAAAAGAAGAATGTACGCGCTATGCCCAATCATTGGGATTGGAGATTATAGATGCTGATTACGATCATGAAAACTGGCGATGCCATATAGTAGGAATGGAGCAGGAACCCGAAAGAGGAGGACGCTGCCTACGTTGCTTTAAACTACGCTTATTGGAGACCGCCCGTTATGCGCATGAACATGGCCTCTCCGTAATTACCACGACACTTGCCTCCAGTCGTTGGAAAAGTCTGGAGCAGATCAATGAAGCCGGACAATATGCTACCGCTTCATACCCGGATGTCACATACTGGGAACAGAATTGGCGGAAAGGCGGACTTAGCGAACGACGTATCGCCATTATTAAAGAGTATAACTTCTACAACCAACAATATTGCGGTTGTGAATTCAGCATGAGAAAAGAAGAATAAAACAAACCCGCCATTACTAGCTAATCAATGAATCGAAATAAAAAAGGTAAAAACAGAAAACTATTCAAAAGAAATCACACTCTAATAATAGATTAGGATGTATCATCGCCATTATTGTGCTCATTCCTATTCTTTTGGCGTCTATTTATATTGCCAACAGATTAATATCCAGAAAAATAATGAACCGCAAACTGATACTTCCTTTCAGATTCCACCCGGCAAAGATCTGGAGACACCTGTATTACTAGTTCCCCGGCAAGAACAAATCATCCGGCATAGCGGATATACGGTATCATATAACAAAGATTTAAAAATTCCCAACTGGGTTTCTTACGAATTAACCAGGGAAGAAACCAAAGGAAAAGAAAAAAGAGGCAATCGTTTTATTGCCGATCCACTAGTGACAGGTCCGATTGCAACCAAATACTGACTACACCCGTTCAGGATACGACAAAGGACACATGGCGCCTGCTGCAGATATGAAATGGAGTCCTGAAGCCATGAAAGAATCATTTTATTTCAGCAATATGTGTCCGCAACATCCACAACTAAACAGAAGAGGATGGAAAAATCTGGAAGAAAAGATCCGGGATTGGGCCATAGCAGACAGCGCCATCATTATTATATGTGGCCCTATTATTGAAAAACATCCCAAAACGAATCGGAAAGAATTAAGGTCGTAGTACCTCAAAAGTTTTTTAAAGTAGTCCTTTCTCCTTTTGTCAAGCCGATGCGAGCTATCGGTTTCTTATTCAATAATGAGCAGGCAGTAGAACCTCTATCTTCATATGTAGTCACAGTGGATAGCATCGAGAGCTTGACTAACATGGATTTCTTCGCACCTCTGCCCGATGAGATAGAAAACAAAAATAGAAGCAGATGCAAATTACTCCCTGTGGCCTAATTAAATAGCAAAACTCGTTTCGCTGAAATGAATTCATCTCCTTGTGCCAATGGCATTCTAGTTACAAACAGACTCTCACTTCAATAAAAGGGAGTTGTTGTATTACTCTCAAGGTTTCACATTGTAACGTCAAGAGATTGTCTTATTCCCACATATTGTGGGAAAGTATTCTCTTATCTTATGAGAAAATATTCCCATATATTGCGGGAAAATAGTCCCACAATATATTGGAATAATGGAACTACGCTGGAAACAAAAAGATAAGTGCAATGAATGCCAAGCAGCACAATAAGCAGCTGAATAAATCAAGCAAGGCAGACGTAACGTAAAAGAATGAATTCACAATCGCATCGAAAGAAAACATACTTTTGATGTAGTCGCCTTATGATTCATCCTAAAAAGAGAACAATCCTATCCAAATTCTTTTTTATCTTTGGCGAACTTTTTAAATATACCTCAAAAAGATGAAGAAAAAAAGAGAAATATTCTACTATCAATTCTAATCGGAGCATTCCTCCTTTGTGCAATTGCCGGAGGCACCTTTTATTACTATCTGTTTGCTCCTCAATTTCATCCATCTAAAACTGTATATATTTATGTAGACCGGGATGACACGGCCGACTCTATCTATCATAAAATAACAAAAATTCGGGCATGTCAATAAGTTCACCGGATTCCAGTGGATGGCAAAATATAAAGATTTCGATCAGAATATCCATACCGGACGTTATGCCATTCGCCCAAATGACAATATCTATCACGTATATAGTCGCTTTTCCAGAGGCTATCAGGAAGCGATCAACCTTACCATAGGAAGTGTCCGGACATTAGACCGGTTAGCACGAAGCATTGGAAAGCAACTCATGATAGACTCTGCCGAAATCGCCAGCCAGTTATTCGACTCTACTTTCCTAGCTCAAATGGGGATACACAACCATAACACTCCCCAGCCTTTTCATACCGGAAACCTATCAGGTATATTGGGATATGAGCGTAGACGAATTCTTTAAACGAATAAAGGACGAACACAAACGCTTCTGGAATAAAGACCGCCTGTCACAAGCTACCGCCATCGGCATGACACCGGAAGAAGTCAGCACACTTGCTTCCATCGTTGAAGAAGAGACCAACAACAACGAAGAAAAGCCAATGGTAGCCGGATTGTATATCAACCGGTTACATCAAGATATGCCCTTACAGGCAGATCCCACCATCAAATTTGCACTACAGGATTTTCGGTCTGCGCCGAATCACCAACGAGCATTTAAAAGTCAATGCCCCCTATAATACCTATATAAATACCGGACTACCTCCGGGCCCCATCCGTATCCCCTCTAAAAAGGGAATAGACAGCGTGTTGAACTATACCAAACATAACTATATCTACATGTGTGCCAAAGAAGATTTTTCCGGAACTCACAACTTTGCCTCCAATTACGCCGACCACATGGCAAATGCAAGAAAATACTGGAAAGCCCTGAATGAAAGAAAGATTTTCAAGTAAATTTGTGATAAAACGAACGGAAAAGCCTATCTTTGCCCGATAGATTAACAAACTGTGATCAACACTAAATAAAAGAAATAGATATGAGCAAGCAACTCTTACTTGGCGATGAAGCCATTGCACAAGCTGCACTGGATGCCGGACTTTCGGGCGTTTATGCCTATCCGGGTACTCCTTCAACTGAAATTACGGAATATATTCAAATGGCCCCTATAACGACCGAACAGAATATACACAACCGTTGGTGTGCCAATGAAAAACAGCGATGGAAGCTGCGTTGGGTATGTCATTCGTTGGTAAACGGGCATTAGTTTGTATGAAGCACGTAGGTATGAATGTAGCTGCCGACTGTTTTGTCAACTCTGCCATCACAGGCGTGAAAGGTGGATTGATCGTGATAGCAGCAGACGACCCCAGTATGCACTCTTCGCAGAACGAACAAGACAGCCGTTTCTACGGAGATTTCTCACTGATTCCCATGTACGAACCCAGCAATCAGCAGGAAGCGTATGATATGGTATACAGTGGTTTCGAATTCTCTGAAAAATTGGGCGAACCTATCTTGATGCGTATGGTAACCCGCCTTGCACACTCCCGCTCTGGAGTAGAACGCAAAGCACAAAAACCACAGAATGGCATCTCTTTCAGCGAAGATCCTCGTCAGTTCATCTTGTTACCTGGAAATGCCCGTAAACGCTACAAAGTATTACTTGCGCGCCAAGACGAGTTTATCAAAGCTTCGGAAGAATCACCTTATAATAAATATACAGATGGTCCTAACAAAAAGTTAGGAATTATCGCTTGTGGCATCGGCTACAACTATCTGATGGAAAACTATCCTGAAGGTTGCGAATATCCGGTACTTAAAATCGGCCAGTATCCATTGCCTAAAAAGCAATTACATCAATTGATTGACTCCTGTGACGAAATCCTCGTTCTGGAAGACGGACAACCATTTGTAGAAAAACAATTGAAAGGTTATCTGGGCATCGGCGTTAAAGTAAAAGGACGCTTGGACGGCACTCTGTCACAGGATGGAGAATTAAATCCGGACTCTGTAGCCCGCGCCGTAGGCAAAGAGAATAAATCGGAATTCGGCATTCCTTCTGTCGTAGAAATGCGTCCGCCTGCACTTTGCGAAGGTTGCGGACATCGCGATATGTATATCACACTAACCGAAGTTCTGAAAGAAGAATACCCATCTCATAAAGTATTCAGCGACATCGGCTGTTACACATTAGGCGCGAATGCTCCTTTCAATGCAATTAATTCATGCGTAGACATGGGCGCCTCCATCACGATGGCAAAAGGTGCCGCTGACGGAGGTCTTTTTCCCGGCTGTAGCTGTCATCGGAGACTCCACATTCACCCATTCCGGAATGACCGGACTATTAGATTGTGTGAACGAGAATGCCAGTGTAACCATCGTCATCTCCGACAATGAAACTACCGCCATGACAGGTGGACAGGATTCTGCCGGAACCGGACGCATCGAAGCGATCTGTGCAGGTATCGGAGTAGATCCGGCCCATATCCGTGTAGTTACTCCATTGAAGAAAAACTATGAGGAAATGAAGCAAATCATTCGCGAAGAAATCGAATATCGTGGTGTATCTGTCATTATCCCACGCAGAGAGTGTATCCAGACATTAGCACGCAAAAAAAGAAGTAAGTAAGCCATGAAAAAAGACATTATATTATCAGGAGTCGGCGGACAGGGAATTCTGTCCATTGCCACAGTAATCGGCAAAGCTGCCTTGAAAGAAGGATTATATATGAAACAAGCAGAAGTGCACGGAATGAGCCAACGCGGAGGAGATGTTCAATCCAACCTCCGTATCAGCGACCAGCCGATTGCTTCAGACTTGATCCCATCAGGTAAATGCGACCTTATCATTTCATTGGAACCGATGGAAGGATTGCGTTACCTCCCCTACCTTAGCCCTACCGGCTGGTTGGTGACTAACGAAACTCCGTTTGTCAATATCCCCAATTATCCGGAAACAGACAAAGTGATGGCAGAAATCAATAAGCTGCCTCACAAAATTGTGTTGAACGTAGACAAAGTAGCCAAAGAAGTAGGCTCCGCCCGCGTTGCCAACATAGTCTTACTGGGAGCAACCATTCCATTCCTTGGCATCGACTACGGAAAAGTACAAGACAGCATCCGTGAAATCTTCCTGCGCAAGGGAGAAGCAATTGTAGAAATGAATCTTAAAGCATTGGCTGCCGGCAAGGAAATTGCAGAAAAGCTAATGTAATAACAGGCATTATCATGAATACACAATACTGGGAAGAAGAACTAGAAACCATGAGCCGGGAGAAGTTGCAGGAATTACAACTTCGACGGCTTAAGAAAACAATCAATATAGCTGCAAACTCCCCATATTACAAAGAAGTTTTCAGCAAACATGGCATCACTGCAGATAGCATACAATCATTAGACGATATCCGCAAATTGCCCTTTACTACCAAAGCCGATATGCGTGCCCACTATCCTTTCGGGCTGGTAGCAGGTGATATGAGCAATGATGGTGTACGTATTCACTCTTCTAGTGGTACTACCGGAAACCCGACAGTTATTGTTCATTCACAGCACGATCTCGACTCCTGGGCCAACCTGGTAGCCCGCTGCCTGTACGCAGTAGGAATACGCAAGACCGACGTCTTCCAAAACAGCTCCGGATACGGTATGTTTACAGGAGGGTTAGGCTTCCAATACGGTGCAGAACGCCTGGGCTGCCTGACAGTCCCTGCCGCTGCAGGAAACAGTAAACGACAGATTAAATTCATCAACGACTTTAAGACTACCGCTTTACATGCTATCCCCAGCTATGCCATCCGCCTTGCCGAAGTCTTTCAGGAAGAAGGCCTTGATCCCAAAGGAACCACACTGAAAACGCTGGTTATCGGTGCTGAACCTCACACCGACGAACAACGCCGGAAAATAGAAAAGATGCTGGGGGTAAAAGCATACAACAGCTTCGGTATGACAGAAATGAACGGTCCCGGTGTTGCCTTCGAATGTCAGGAACAAAACGGAATGCACTTCTGGGAAGACTGTTATCTGGTAGAAATTATCGATCCGGAAACAGGAGAACCCGTTCAGGAAGGAGAAATCGGAGAATTAGTACTTACGACTCTCGACCGGGAGATGATGCCGTTAATCCGCTATCGCACCCGTGACTTAACCCGTATTCTTCCGGGAAAATGCCCCTGCGGCCGCACGCACATCCGTATTGATCGTATCAAGGGACGCAGTGATGATATGTTCATTATCAAGGGAGTAAATATCTTCCCGATGCAAGTAGAAAAGATACTCGTACAATTTCCCGAATTAGGCAGCAATTACCTGATTACACTGGAAACAGTCAACAACCAAGACGAGATGATCGTCGAAGTAGAATTAAGCGACCTTTCCACTGACAATTATATTGAACTGGAGAAGATCCGCAAGGATATAACCCGCCAATTAAAGGATGAAATATTGGTGACTCCCAAAGTTAAACTGGTAAAAAAAGGCTCTCTCCCGCAAAGCGAAGGAAAAGCCGTCCGAGTAAAAGACTTAAGAGACAACAAGTAACAATTCAAATTTCCATGTGCTAATATACCAACCGCTGTTCACCATGCGGAATGGAATATTAGCACATTATTTAATTAATATCATACAGCATGCAATTACTTAAAAAAAGAATTCTGCAAGACGGAAAGTGCTACGAAGGAGGTATCCTGAAAGTAGACGGTTTTATTAATCATCAAATGGACCCTGTCCTGATGAAATCAATCGGAGTCGAGTTTGTCCGCCGTTTTGCAGCCACAAACGTAAATAAGATTATGACAATCGAAGCCAGCGGCATCGCCCCGGCTATCATGACAGGCTACCTAATGGATTTACCAGTTGTATTTGCAAAGAAGAAGTCTCCTAAAACCATCCAGAATGCACTAAGCACCACTGTGCACTCATTCACTAAAGATCGTGATTATGAAGTCGTTATCAGTGCCGATTTCCTCACTCCAAATGACAATGTTCTTTTCGTGGATGACTTCCTCGCGTATGGCAATGCCGCATTAGGCATTATCGACCTCATCAAGCAATCCGGAGCAAACTTGGTAGGAATGGGATTCATTATTGAAAAAGCCTTCCAAAATGGGCGTAAAAAACTTGAGGAGCAAAGCGTCAGAGTAGAAAGCCTGGCTATCATTGAAGACTTATCCAATTGCTGCATTAAAATCAAAGACGAGTAGATTAATTGGCGAGTAGATTAATTAGGATTGAAATACTGCCCTTTATCTTTCGTTCTTTTCCCATATTGCACCGCATGCTGCGGACAAACATGATAACATGCCAGGCATGAGGTGCAATCCATCCCCCAAACAGGCTTTCTGCCCACCATCATAATATTCCCTACCGGACAACTCTTCTCACAACGCTTACATCCAATACAAGCATCCGTAGTATAAAAATTCTCGGGAGACATCTGAAAGCGATTAAATAAAGGATTGATAATCCTCGTCTTAATAAAAGGAATACTCCCTTCATGACAAAGAAACAACTCCTCTCTCCTACTTATTGAAGCATTTATTTGATTGAGAGTCGGAATAGCATCTGCCAGTTTTTTCTCCTCCAATTCTTTCTTATCTACGTCAAAACCGGGAAGCAATACATAATTATTGGGCATAGTCACAGAAAAGCCTGCATGACACTTCCAGCCTTTATGACTCAAAGCCTTCTCCAGCACCTGCTGCGTAAGCCCGGTATCATCCCCACAGGAACAAACAAAAAACAAATATTGTCTTTTATACCCCTTTAAAGAGAGTTGCCGAATAAAATTAAGTACGATTTCAGGAGGAGCCCACGAATAGATAGGAAATACAAAACCGATCTTTTCACCTGCCTGCAAACTAAACCCAATGCTTCATTCTTTAGCGCATCGGGAATAAAAACCAACTCTTCTTTTTTGCTCTTTGGAAAGCTGATTTGCAATCCACTTAGAATTACCTGTACCGGAGAAATAAAATATCATAGAAAAGTATATAAAAAAAGCCGCATCGACGATGTGATGAAACTCTGATAGAACA